>ERZ1645187.597-NODE-597-length-35441-cov-6.563161_pt1 | contig 35441 bp, 32 predicted proteins | sample MGYA00575352_ERZ1645187 | MGnify/ENA primary metagenome ERZ1645187 (study PRJEB40837, sample SAMN11349314) | freshwater sediment metagenome | isolation source: river sediment | host: Sediment | place: India: Wazaribad , New Delhi | collected 2017-02-21 ... | reverse complement strand
CGGACGGGCGGCTGCAATGCCTCATCGCCACCGTGCCCAGCCCCAACGGCATCGCGCTCAATGCCGACGCCTCGAGCCTTTACATCGCGGTTACCCGCGCGCAGGCGGTGTGGCGCATGCCGCTCAGCGCCAACGGTCTGGTCGGCAAGGTGGGGGTCTTTGCCCATCTGCATGGCGGCATGGGCGGGCCGGATGGACTGGCAATGGATGCGGAAGGATGTCTCTGTGTGGCCCACACCGGCTTCGGCTCGGTATGGCGGCTGTCGCCGGTGGCCGAGCCGCTCCACCGTATCCGCACCTGCGCCGGAATTTCGACAACCAACCTTGCCTTCGCGCCGGGGGATGCGCAGACACTGTACATCACGGAATCACAGACCGGCAGCATTCTGGTCGCGGATATGCCGGCCGGCGGCCTGCCGCTCTATTCGCATGCATGAGAGAGAGTGAAGACCCGTCATGGCGAAGAAGGAAAAGGCCCGCCCCTCGGTTTCCGGTGTCGCGGCGGTGGACCGCGCCTTCGCCATCCTCGCCGCCTTCCGGCGCGGGGATCGCTCGCTTGAACTGACGGAACTCGCCGCCCGCACGGGCCTTGTCAAAAGCACGATCATGCGGCTCGCCGTGTCGCTGGAAACGCTCGGCCTGCTGGCCCGCCAGCCGGACGGAGCCTATCGGCTGGGAGCGGAAACGCTGCGCCTCGGTTCGGTCTACCAGAGTTCACTCGACCTTGAAGACCATGTGATGCCGGTTCTCGACAAGCTGGTGGAGGCAACCAGCGAGAGCGCGTCCTTCTATGTCCGGCGCGGCAACCAGCGATTGTGCCTCTTCCGGGTCGACAGCCCGCACCGCCTGCGGCTGGTCGTTCTGGCCGGGGAAATGCGGCCGATGGACCAGTCCGCCATCGCACAGGTGCTGCGCGGCTATGCCAGCGTCACGGTGCTCACCGATCCGGCGCTGGCCCGCCCGCCTCTCCACACCTCGGGCGCAACCGATCCGCACACGGCGGCGATGGCGATGCCGGTCTATGGCGCCGATGGCCGGCAGGTCGGCGCGCTGGCCCTCTCCGGCCCGGTGACCCGGCTGACCAGCGAGCGCGTGGCGGAAATCGCTCCCGTGCTGGTCGCGATGGCGGCAGACCTCAGCCGCAGCCTCGGCTGCGCCGAAACCATCGGCTGACATCCGGCCCGCTCGCCGATCCTGCCCGCCCGCGGAAGCAACGGACTGCCGGAACGGCGGGCCATCACTGCAGCGCGATCCTCCCCCTTCCTGCGGACGCAACCGGCAGCATCGCGCGCCGCATTCCAAAAACGAAACGTCGTTGCATTTACACTTGCAACGACGTTTCATTTTATGTATCCGACAGACACTGGAAGAGACATTCCACAGCCCGGGAGGATATCCATGCACCGTCGACACTTCATTGCCCTGGCTGCGATTGCCACGCTGGCAACAGCCCTCACAGGTCCGGTGCTGGCACAGGAGTGGCCGGCAAAGCCGATCCGGCTGATCGTACCCTTCCCGGCGGGCGGCGGCACGGACATCATCGGTCGCGTGGTCGGCAACAAACTCAGCGAGCTGCTGAAACAGCCGGTGATTATCGAGAACAAGCCCGGCGCGGGCGGCAATCTCGGCGTCGATGCGGCGGCAAAATCGGCGCCCGACGGCTATACGCTGGTCCTCGGCCAGACCAGCAACCTTGCCATCAACCCCAGCCTCTACAAGTCGCTGCCGTATGATCCGGTGAAGGATCTGATCCCCGTCACCCTGCTGGCGGATGCGCCGCTGGTGCTGGTGGTTGCGCAGGATTCCCCCTTCCGGACGCTGGCGGACGTGCTGGCCGCGGCCAAGGCCAAGCCGGATTCGCTGACCTTCGCCTCGCCCGGCAGCGGCACGGTGGCGCATCTGTCGGGGGAAATCCTGCAGGCCGCTGCGGGGGTCAAATTCTCGCACATCCCCTACAAGGGCTCATCGCAGGCGCTTCAGGATCTGATCGGCGGCCGGATCGACATTTTCATGTCGTCGGTCCCCACCGCGCTGTCGCAGATCAAGGGCGGCAAGCTGCGCGCCATCGCGGTGTCTGCCCCGGCCCGCAGCCCGGCGCTGCCCGATATTCCGACGATGACGGAAGCCGGTGTCAAGGGCGTCGAGGCGACGACATGGTTCGGCATTCTTGTGCCGGCGAAGACCGAGGCGACAATCGTCGAGCGGCTGAACAAGGACCTCAACACCGCGCTTCAGGCGCCGGAAGTGCGCGAGAAGATCGCGGCGGAAGGCGGCGGGCCGATCGGCGGGACGGCCGGGAAATTCGCGGACCTGCTCAAGACCGAACTGCCGATGTGGGCGAAGGTCGTCAAGGCGTCCGGCGCGACTGTCGATTGAGACGGGGTTTCGAAATGAGCAGCACTGCCATGTCCGATATTCTCACTGATTTCACCCGCCTCGCGCCTGAACTGGTGAAGGCCGCATCGGCCTTCCAGCCCGCCATCTTCGCCGATGTCGCCGGCCGTCGCGGCGCGCTGCATGGCCGCATCAAGGCCGTGTCCCCCACGATGTCGCTCTGTGGCCCGGCCTTCACGGTGGAGGTGCGCCCCGGCGACAACCTGATGATCCACGCTGCGATGACGCTGGCCAGACCCGGCGATGTGCTGGTTATCGACGGCAAGGGCGATGAGACCTGCGCGCTGATGGGCGCGATCATGATGAACGCCTGCAAGGTACTGGAGCTGGGCGGCGTGGTGGTCGATGCCGCGGTGCGCGATGTCATCGAATTGCGGGAGCTCGGCTTCCCCGTCTTTTCGGTGGGCACCAACCCGAACGGGCCGACCAAGAACGTGCCGGGCCGCATCAACCACCCGATTTCCGCCGGCGGCGTCACGGTGCATCCCGGCGATCTCGTCATTGCCGATGCCGATGGCGTGGTGGTGATCGAACGCGACCGCGTCGCGGCGCTGCTGCCGGAAGCGGAGAAGAAGGTGGCGGCGGAAACCGCCCGCATTGCCGGCATCCGCCGCAAGGAGGCGCTGCGCCCCGGCTGGCTGGACGCTGCTCTGCGCAGCGCCGGCGTGCTGAAACCGGGAGAAACGCTGTGAGCGCCCGCCCTGCCATTCTCGTCACCGGGGCGGACCTTGCCCCGCAGGCGCTCGAACTTCTCGCCGATTTCGAGATCATCTATGCCGGCAAGACGCCGGACGAAGCTGCGCTGATCGCGCTCTGCCGCCAGTATCAGCCGGTAGCGCTGCTGGTGCGCTATGGCCGGATCACCCGCGCGGTCATCGAGGCCTGCACCCGCCTTTCCGTCATCTCCAAGCATGGCGCGGGCATCGACACCATCGATGGGGTTGCCGCCAGGGAGCGGGGCATCGCGGTCAAGGCCGCCGTCGGCGCCAATGCGGCGGCGGTGGCGGAGCATGCCGTGGCGCTGATCCTCGCTGCCGCCAAAAGCATTGTGCCGCTCGATGCGCGGATGCGCGCCGGGCACTGGGACAAGGCCACCCACAAGAGCCTCGAACTCAATGGCAAGACCCTCGGGCTGATCGGCTTCGGCGCCATCGGCCGGCGCACGGCGGCGATCTGCCGGGCGATGGGCATGCATATCCTTGTGCATGATCCTTTCATCACGACGGCGCCGGAGGGTGTCAGCCTTGCATCGCTGGACGACGTGTTCTCCCGCGCTGACGTGCTGTCTCTCCACTGCCCGCTGACGGCGGACAACCGCCACCTGATCAACGCGTCCACCCTCGCGCGGATGAAGGACGGGGCACTCCTCATCAACACCGCGCGCGGCGGGCTGATCGACGACGAGGCGCTGATCGCGGCGCTCGCCTCGGGCAAGCTGCGGGGTGCCGGCCTCGACAGTTTCCAGACCGAGCCGCTGGCGGGCGCGCATCACTGGCGCGACATTCCGAATGTGGTGCTCTCGCCCCACATCGGCGGGGTGACAGCGGATGCCTACATCGCCATGGGTGTCGGCGCCGCCACCAACATTCTCGACGTTCTGGCACAGCAAAAGGCAGGCAGCGCGGTGGCCTGACAGCGCCGGTGCTGACAATCCAACAGGAGGATTCCATGCGTTTCACCTCTCTCGCCGCGGCCTGTGTGCTGACCCTTGCCGCGGCAGGCGCCGCGCTCGCGCAGGCCTATCCGTCCAAGCCCGTGCGCATGGTGGTGGCCTATCCGCCGGGCGGGGCAACCGATGTGATCGCCCGCAAGCTGGCGCAGAAACTCACCGAACAGACCGGGCAGTCGTTCTTCGTCGAGAACAAGGCCGGCGCCACCGGCACGATCGGCACCGCTTTCGTCGCCAATGCCCCGGCGGACGGGCACACCCTGCTGGTGATCGAAAACACCTATTCGATCTATCCTTACGTGTTCAACTCCCTGCCGTTCGACCATGCCAAGGCATTGAAGCCCGTCTCCGGCCTCTACATGGTGCCGGTGCTGCTGGCAGCGAAGACGGACGCTGCCGGAACGCTGGCCGATATCGTCGCCAAGGGCAAGGCCGCGCCGGATACCGTGACCTTCGGCACCGGCGGGGCCGGCAGCGCCCCGCATTTTGCCGCCGAGCGCTTCCAGCAGGTGGCGGACGTCCAGTTCCGCCACATCCCCTACAAGGGCGCGGGCGATGCGATGACCGGGCTGGTCGGCGGGCAGATCGATCTCATGTTCGTCTCCACGCCCTCCGCTGCGGCGCAGATCAAGGGCGGCCGCATCCGCGCGCTGGCGATCAGCGGCGAGACCCGTGCCACCAGCCTGCCCGATGTGCCGACCTTCAAGGAGGCGGGGTTCGGCGGTTATGCCGGCTACAGCTGGACCGGCGTCGCCGCCCCGGCAGGCACCCCGGCAGAGGTTGTCGCCCGGCTTCAGGGCGAAGTGCAGAAAGCGCTGACCGCGCCGGATATGATCGAGTTCGCCGCCACGATGAGCGCCAAGACCGGGCCGCAAACGCCCGAGGCCTTCAGCAAGCTGATCGCCGACGAAACCGCGATGTGGGCGCCGGTGGCGACGAAAGCCAGGATCGAGAAGCAGTAAGCCGCCGCCCGCGCCGGCGCTGCGGCCAGACGCGCCAGCATCACGGCGGACCGGACGAGCGCACGCGGGTCTTGCGCTCAATCGCGCCAGGGTTTGCGCGCCCACAAGGCGCGCAGCCGTGCATCTTCCGAGAAGAACAGTTTTTCCTGATCCTCAGCCGCCATCGGGCGGCGGGGCAGGTTCAGCCGCTCCGCATCGGCGATCCATTCCGGGTCCGCATTGGCGGCGGCCACGGCGGCACGCAGGGCGCCGAGCATCGGCGCCGGCAGCCGGGCCGGCGCCACGAGGCCGCGCGTCGAGCCCGCGACGATCGGAAAGCCCTGCTCGCGGAAGGTTGGCACCTGGGCCATTGCCGTCCAGCGCTCGGGCCCTGCCTGCCCGAGGCTGCGCAGCGTCCCATCCCGCATCATCGCGCGCCCCTCGCTCATGTTGAACGAGCCGACCTCCAGCGTGCGCGACAGCAGCCCGGTCACGATCGGCGGCGTGCCGTTGTGCGGCGCATGCAGGAACTCGACCCCCGCTGCATCCTGCAACGACAGGATCAGCAGATGATCATCCGAGCCGACACCGGCAGAGCCGATGGAGACGCGGCCCGGCCGCTCCTTTGCCGCGGCGACAAGATCGGCCAGCGTCCGGAGCGGGCTGTCGTTGTGCACCCACATGCCGCACGGATCGTCGATGACATTGCCGAGGAAGGAAAAGTCCTGCACGCGATAGCGCACCTCGCGCTCGATCGGCAGGGTGATCGAGTTGGGCGCCTGCGCCGCGCCGATGGTGAACCCATCCGGCGGGGCGAGCGCGATCCCCTCGAACGCCTGCTGGCCGGCCGCCGCCGGACGGTTCTGCACCACGAAGACCGCGCCGGAGAGGCGCTTCTGCACATGCGGCAGGAAGGTGCGGGCCAGCACATCCATGCCGCCGCCGGGCGGCCCGGGCACGAAGACCTGCACCGGCCGGTCGGCCGGCCAATCGGCCCGCGCGGCTCCGGGGAACAGGCCGGCGGCAAGGGCAGTGGTCAGGATGTGTCGGCGATGCATCGGGGCCTCCTTGATCTGTCTGCCGCCGGCAGGCGGACGTGGACGTTCAGTTCATGCAGCGGGCTTCGAGCGCATCGACAAACGAGCGATCCCAGCGCCCCTCGCGGATGGCGGCCATTGTGGCCTCCTCCTTGGCGTGCTGGGCCAGCGCCTTTTCGATCACGCTCTCGGCCATCGCCTGCGGGAAGGCGCAGAGCCCGTCCTGATCGCCGACGACGATATCGCCGGGGTTGACGGTCATGCCGCCGATGCAGACGGGGCCGTTGATCTCGCCCGGGCCATCCTTGTAGGGGCCGCGATGATTGACGCCGCGCGCAAAGACAGGGAAATTCCGGGCGCCGATTTCCGCCACATCGCGGATGGCGCCATCGACGATCATGCCGGCAAGGCCCATCGTCTCGGCGCCGAAGGCCATGATCCCGCCGAACACCGCATTGGTGACATCGCCGCCGGCATCGATCACCAGCACATCGCCGGGGCGGCAGAAATCATAGGCGCGCAGCACGGCGAGATTGTCGCCGCCGCGGGTGCGCACCGTCACCGCTGTCCCCGCCAGCGGCCCGCCGCCATGATAGGGCCGGAGGCCGACGCTGCCGCGATTGCGGTGCATGTTGTCGCTGAGCAGCGCCACGGCAATCGTCCTGAGACGCGCGATGATCGCCGGGTTCGCCTGGGCGGCCGAGGGGTGCTTGATGATGCCTTGGGATGCCATGGACTTGTCCTTGTTGAGCACGGGGAAGGAAAACTCGGAGGGGTGGGGGGTCAGGCCGGCGCGGCCAGACGCGGCAGGTGGAGCGTACCGATCGCGCCGACGCGGGCAACCGCATCGGCATCCGCAACCAGCGGCAGCGGGCCGAGCCGCGCGCCGGTGATGATGACCTGACCGGCCCGAAGCGGACTGCCGCGCTCCGCCGCATGGCCCGCCAGCCAGACGAGCGCATCCAGCGTCTCGCCTGTCGCCGGCTGCACAACCTCGGAGCGGACGGTCTCGCGGCCGCTGGTCAGTTCCGCGATCTCGGCGGAAAAATCGAGCGCCTGCCAATCCGTCCGGCCAGGGCCGAGGATCACGCCGCCGCAGCATTGCAGATCGGCCACACGGTCCAGATCCGGCGCGTCGAGCCCGGCCACCAGCCGGCTTTCGACGATCTCGATGGCGGGGTGCACGGTGTCGATCGCCGCTGCGACAGCCGCCCGCGTCACGGCGCCACCGGCGGGGGAGAGGCCCGCCTTCAGCCGCACGGCAATCTCGATCTCCACCAGCCAGTCGCTGCCGCGCGGCCCGGCCACACTCGCAGCAGGGGAGCGGATGAACGGCGCGGGAATGGGCGAGCAGCGTGGCGGGGCGCCGGGCCGCAGCGGCGAGACCTTCCAGCCGCCGATGCCGCCGGCCGCCGCGACGAAAGCGGTCTGCACCCGATAGGCCTCGTCCAGCGTGGCCACCGCCTGCGGCAGGTGATCGAGCTGCGTGCCGGCCTGGCATGCCGCGATCAGCGCCCGGGCATTGGCCGCATCCGGATCACCGGCGGAAGGGGAAGGGAAAGCATGCGACATGCGGGATTACCTTGTGGAGCGTTGACGGACGAACCAGAGCATCGCCCCGACGACGATGGCGTTGATCAGGCACATGACCGCGGAAAAGGCAGCGAGCAGACCGAAGCTGCCGGTTTCCCAGATGGTGAGGATGGCAAAGCCGATGACCGGCGTCTTCACGCCCGCCAGCAGCGCGGAGGCCGAGAGATCGCCCATCATGTGGACGAAGACAAGCGTCCATCCGGCAGCAAAGCCCGGCAGCGCGATCGGCAGGACAATCCTGCGGATGGTGCGCCCCTCGCCCGCCCCGGCAATGGCGGAGGCCTCGCGCAGGTCGGCACCCACCTGCGTCAGGGCGGCATTGGCCGCGATCGACCCCGGCGGAATATACATCACCACAAACGCCAGCAGCAGGATCACCAGCGTGCCCGAGAGGAAGAACGGCGCGCCGCTGAAGGTGGTGAGAAACGCAAGGCTGATCACCAGATTGGGGATCGTCGCCGGCGACTTGATGACGATATCGCCGATGCGCCCGATCAACCCGCCGCGGAATGCCGCGTGAATCGCCACCAGCACGGCGATCGTCATCGCCAGTGTGGCGCCGACACCGGCCAGCAGCAGCGAATGCTGGAACGCCGCCATCGTCACCCGGTTGACAAACAGCACCTGCTCGAAATGGAACAGGGTGAACTTCGCAGGATCGATGACCGGCGACCAGAAGCGCTGCACCGCCACCAGCAGCAGCGCGGCCATCGGCAGCACGGAGGCGACCAGAATATAGAGCCACATCACGATGCGCGCGGGGATGCGCCCCCGCCCGAGCGACATCGGCGTGGAGCCTGCGGCCCGCCCGCCCACAGTGACGAACTGGCCGGTGGCCGCCACCTTGCGCTGGAGCAGCCACAGGCTGAGAACCACCACCAGCATCATCAGGCCGAGCAGCTGCGCATCGGCCAGACGGGGCGGATAATCCTTGACCAGAAGATGGACGATCCGCGTCGGCAGCACGTCGATCTGCGCCGTTGTCGCGATGATCGCGGGGATGGAATAGGTGCCGAGGCCGGAAATGACGACCAGCAGGCAGGAACCGGCCAGCGCCGGCACGATCGCCGGCAGAGAGACCCGGAACAGGGTGCGCAGCACGCCCGCGCCGCTGATCAGCGAGGCTTCCTCCAGCGCGGGATCAAGATTGCGGATGGCCGAGGAGACGACCAGATAGGCGTACGGCACGCCGTGGATGGTATAGACCAGCAAGAGGCCGATCCAGCCGTAGATGGTGACGCGCGGCCCCTCCGGCCCGGTCAGCCTGGCGAGCAGCACATTGACCAGCCCGACGTTGGGCGCGCTGAGGAACACCCAGCCGATGGTCAGCGCCACGCTGGGCAGCAGCAGCGGGATGATCGGCAGCACACTGCCGAACAGGCCGAGCGTCGCGTCCGTCCGCTCGTTCAGCCAGGCGAAGACGGCGCCGATGGCGACCGCGAACACCGTGCTGATGCCGACCACGAGCACCGTGTTGCGCACCACCGGCCACAACCAGGGTTCGCCCGCCAGCGAGGTAACGGCGGCGGTGTCCGGCACGCCGCCGGGCAGCAGGGTCGAGACCAGCATCCGCCCGAGCGGGTAGACAATCAGCAGCCCGAGCGCCACGAAGCTGACCAGTGTCAGCAGCGGCAGCGGCTGGAACCGCGCCGGCGGCGGCAGGGCGCCGGCTGGCCTGCGCTCCCCCTTCATGGCGCGGCCGCCCCTGCCGGAATGACCCGGAGCGCGGCCGGGGCGATAGACATGACTGCCGCCTCGCCCTCCGCCATGTCGCGCAAGGCCTCGTCATGCGACCAGATGCGGAAGGTCCGGCCAGTCGCGCTGACGACATATTCGGTATGCGCGCCGGAAAACAGCTGTGCCTCGATCACCACCGGCACGGTGTTGCGCGCCGCATCCGGCAGGCTGCCGCGCGCCAGCGTGATCTTCTCGGGCCTCAGCACCAGCTGCACCTTTGCGCCGGGCGTGCAGAACGCCGGGGGCGCTGCCACATGGAAGGCGCCAAGCGCGGTCTCGACGCGGGCGCCCGCGCCGTCAGCGACCCCCACCACACCTTCGATGAAATTGCTGACGCCGACGAAGTTGGCGACATAGTGGCTGGGCGGCGCCTCATAGACCCGTCGCGGCGTATCCAGCGCGGCGATGCGCCCTGATTCCAGCACCGCGACCCGGTGGCCCAGCTCCATCGCCTCGGCCTGATCGTGGGTGACGTAGAGGCCGGAAAAACCAATCTGCCGCTGCATCCGCTTCAGTTCGAAGCGCAACTGGCTGCGCACCTGCGCATCGACGTTCGACAGCGGTTCATCGAACAGCACCACGGTGGAATTGGCCACCAGCGCACGGGCCAGCGCCACGCGCTGCTGCTGCCCGCCGCTGATGCGGCCGGGATACTGCGCCTCCAGCCCGCCGATGCCAACAAGCTCCAGCGCACGGGCGACGCGGGCCGCGATCTCCTTCTGCGGCAGCTTGCGGCACTCCAGCGGATAGCCGACGTTGCCGGCCACCGTCATGTGCGGCCAGAGCGCATAGGACTGGAAGATCATCGACAGATCGCGCAGTTCCGGCGGCACGAAGACGCCTTTCGACGCGGAAAAGACCAGCCGTCCGTCAATGGCGATCTCCCCGGCGTCGGGGCGCTCCAGCCCGGCGACACAGCGCAGCAGCGTGGTCTTGCCGCAGCCGCTCGGCCCCAGAAGCACGACCAGTTCGTCGTCATCGACCGTCAGGCTGATGTCATCGACCGGAACAATGGTCTTGCCTCCGGCGCGCCGGAAGCGCTTGGTCACGCCAGTGATCTCGATGCGTCGCGCCATGGCGGAGCCAGCCCCGGAAAACGAGTAAGGCGGGCAGCGGCCCTCCCCGGGCCGCCGCCGATGGATCAGGGCTTGAGCCCGAGCTGTTCCATGATCACGCGCTGCTGGTCCGGCGTCAGCATGTCGTTGGAGCCGACATGCCTCGGGGACAGCGGCGGGCAGGTGGTGCCCTGCGGTGCCGGCACATTCGGCACGCCGAGGTTCCTGCAGATCAGTTTTGCCGACTCCTGCCCCAGCTTCCAGTTGGTATAGACGCGCGCGGCATTGGGGTGAGGCGCGCGGACCGGCACGGCCAGCCCCTGTTCCAGCCCGTGCGAAGGCCCTTCCGGCGTGTAGACGGTCAGCGGCGCGCCCTGCTTGCGGATATCGGTGCTGTGGCTCTGCACCGTGGGCGCCACAAGCTGGAACGCGCCGGCCGCCACCTGCTGCGTGCCGGAGGTGCCGGTGCCGACCACCCTGAACTGGTTCTTCACGACATTCTGCACCCAGGCATCGCCATAGGTGTCGCGCATATTCAGCAGCCAGGAGACGACATTGGTCGAGATTTTCGGATCGACGAGTGCGATCTTGCCCTTCCAGTAGGGATCGGCAAGGCCTTCCCAGGTCTTGAGATACTTGTCGATCTCGGCCTTGGTCACCACCGCGTTGTTGAACGTCACCGCATGGGGCACGATCTCGGCCACGGCGTAGTTGGCGTTCTTGGCCGGCACCAGCAGCGCCCTGGCGTTGGGCAGGTAGTCCGGCTTCAGCGGCTGGAACAATTCCGGCCGCTGCTGGTACAGCTGAGTCGAGCCGGAGAACAGCACATCGGCGGTGTAGACCCTGGAATCGTATTCACCGACAAACCGGGCAAACAGGGTCGTCGAGGGAAAGCGCAGCCATTCCAGCTTGATGCCGGGATAGGCCTTCTCGAACACGCCGGCGATTTCCTGCATCTCGGCATCGACCGCCGAGGTGTAGATCGTCACCTTGCCTTCCGCCTTGGCCGCCGCGATGACCTCGGCCGGCAGGTCCGCCTGCGTCTGCGCCTGTGCTGACGAGGAAAGGACCGCGAGCGCGATGCCGCCGGCGATGGCAAGCGCATGTGCGCCGCCCCGTTTGAAACGGCGATGGATGATGGTCGTCCGGGCAAGATTGATCGGCACCTGTTCCTCCTGACGCTCGGCACGCTGGTCCCGCGTCCGGCTGTTGCGGGCAAGGTGCGCGCTGCCCCATAAAAAATCTAATTCAAAATTTCGTCCTATCCATCTATCATTTTTATAGCTTGGCCTGATCGGAGCCACCATGGCGCTGGACCTGAAACGCCTGATGTTCTTTGTCGCGATCTGCGAGCGCCGTTCGTTCACCGCGGCGGCGCGCGCTTCGAATGTCACCCAGCCGGTGCTCAGCTATCACATTTCCGAACTTGAACGGATCATCGGCGAACCGCTTCTCTACCGGCGGCCCGACGGGGTGGAGCCGACCGAGGCGGGTGTGGCGCTGCTCACCCATGCCCAAGCGGTTCTGAACGCGGTGGAGAAGGCCGAGCATGCGATGCGCTCGCGGCGCGACCAGCCGGGCGGCATCGTCTCCATCGGCATGCTCGCCTCGATCGCACCGACCATCGCCCCTGTGATCTATCGCGCCTGCAAGGCGCAGTATCCGCTGATCCGGATCCGCATCTCGGAGGGCACCAGCCTGCAACTGAGACAGGGTGTGGACGATCACGTCTATGACGTCGCGGTCAACCTGCGGGAGCGGGGCGACCAATCCTGCCTGTCGCTGCTGTTCGAGGATCTTTATTTCGTCGCCCGGCGCGGCGTTGTCGATCTGAGGCGCGATACACTGCCGCTGGCCGATGCGCTGGGCCACCGGCTGCTGTTGCCGCCACGCGGGCATGTGGTGCGCGCGCTGATCGACGACGCGGCGGAGCAGCAGGGCCTGAGCGTGCAGGTGGAGGCCGAGATCGAAGGGCTGGCCACGCTGAAATCGCTGGTGGCGGAGGGCGTGGCGCCGTCGATCTTCGGCTTCGGTGCGATCAAGGCCGAGTACCAATCCGGCCTGTTCGTCGCCGCCAAGCTGATCCGCCCGGCAATCCCGCGGGAACTCATCCTCGATGAGGGCCGCAAACACGCCCACCCCAAGGCGGTGGAGAAGGTGAAGGCCATCGTCCAGCGCGTCGTCGCGGGGCTGGCGCGATAGGGGCGGCGCACACGCATGCCGCTTCACGACAGATCACAGGAGACCATCCGGCCCGAGAGCGGCGCAGGGGTCAGCGCGTCCATGCTCCCCCCCTGCCGCGCGGTGGGAATGAACAGCGTCCGCCCACTCTCGGCGCTTGACCCCGCGCGGGAACCGTTCTTTGCTTTCGCCCTCGGCGACACCAGGGCCCTGCTTCAGGCGGCGTGAGGGGATCATGACCATCACCATCCGGTCCACCCTGCTTGAAGCCACGTTCGCGCCCGATCTCGGCGGGCGGATGGCAACGCTGCGGTGGCTGGGGCCGGGCGCCGGGCGCGATCTTCTCGTGCCGCTGGAGGGCTGGGGCGACACCCCGTGGCGCTGGCCGAAGGCCGGGGCCTATCCGCTGTTTCCCTATTCCAACCGCATCCGCGACGCCCGGCTGGCGCATGACGGCCGCATCCATCCGCTCAAGCCGCATCCGGACGGCGCACCGCACACCGTACATGGCCCGGCGCATCTGCGCCCCTGGCTGGGGACCGCCCGGACCGCCGACAGCGTCACGCTGAGGCTCGATTATGCCGCGGACGCGGACTGGCCGTGGCCCTTCCACGCCGAGCAGACCTTCACCGTCGCGGAGGACACGCTGTCGGTCCTGCTGCGCCTGACCAACACGGGGGGCGAGGCCTTCCCCGCCGGGATGGGCTGGCACCCGTATTTCCTGTTCGATGCCGGCGCCGCGATCCGCCATGATGCCGCGACGCTGTGGGTGCAGGACGATGCCTCGGTCGCCACCGGCGAAACCGCGCCCGCCGCACCGCCGCAGGCGCGCACCGAATATCTCTCCGGCTGGAGCGGCGCGACGCTGGCGCGCGGCGATGGCCTGAGACTGGCCATGACCGCCGACCCGCTCTTTGCTCATCTCGTCTGCCACCGGCCGGACAGCGATGCCTATGCCTGCATCGAGCCGGTCAGCCATGTGGCGGACGGGTTCAACCTCGCCGCGCGCGGCATCGCCGGCACCGGCACGCGGGTTCTGGCGCCGGGCGCGACGCTCGCCGGCCGCATCACGCTGCGCATCACGGCCAGCCGGTGAACGGGCGGATTTGCGGGTGCCGGATGCGCCGGGGATCGCGTTCATTCCGATCCTGATCGGCTCAAAGGCCTTCACCGAGCAGGCCAGGACTTGCCCGCCCTGCCCCGGGGCCTCACGGCGCGGCACCGAGGAAAAAATCGAGCATCAGATCGAGCGTCGCCTCGAACATGTCATGGCCATCCGCAGTGCGGCAGCCGCGCGCGCCCGCGGCGGCCAGCAGGGGTGTCGTGTGACGGGCGCTGACGACATCGCCGACGAACATCTCCGGTGTGAGGTGTTCCGTCTCGAACGGCAGCGGATCGTCCCGCTGCATGCCCAGCGGCGTCGCATTGACGATGACCTCAAATCCCCGCGGCGAAGCTGAACCCACCGCCGCTTTGTCGGCGAACCGGGCATCGAGCCGGGCGATGAGATCATCACGGCGGGCAGGATCGGTATCATGCACCGCCAGCCGCTCCACGCCGGCGGTCAGCAGTTCCATCGCGATGGCGCCCCCGGCCCCGCCCGCGCCGGCCAGCAGCGCCCGCCGCCCGGCGAGGAGGCCGCCGGCCGCGCGGATCGCCCGGATGAAGCCAAGACCATCCAGCATGTCGGCCAGCCAGAAGCCGGCCCGATCGCGGCGCATGATGTTGGCCGAGCCGTAGAACGCCGCCCGGTCGCTCCGCCGGTCCGCATGGGCGGCGAGGGCGAACTTATGCGGCACCGTGGCGAGAACACCGGCAAGGTTCTCCACCCGGTCCAGCGCCTTCAGGTAATCCCCTACCCCGTCGGGAGGAATTTTCACCGGCACGACAATGCAATCAGCGCCGCGCGCGGCAAAGCCCTTCGTCATGCCGAAGGGGGATTTGGCCTGCGCGATCGGATAGCCCAGCAGGGGGACGATGCGCGTCGCGCCGCTGTAGGTTTCGAACATCGTGTCCTCCTCCCCCCGGCCGGTCAGCCGGGTTGCTCGCCTTCGTAGGGTGCTTCGCCATAAATCATTCTGAACACGCCGAATTCAGCCGATTCAAACCCCGGAAGAGCGGTTTTCAGCACCTGTTCGGCGTGGACCTCGGCCCATTCGGCGCCCGATTCGGACAGCGCCTCGACCACCAGCAGATAATCGAAATCCCCCTCGATGCCGCCGCGCATCGTCTTTTCCTGACTGAACACACCGGTGATCGCCCGGTCGAGCGCAAGCAGCCGCACCCCCACGGTCGCAGGCAGGTTGATGAGCGCGGACAGCGCCTTTTTGAGCGTTTGCGGAGCCCCCGGCGGCTGCGGCGCCCTGATCCTGCCGGCCAGCACATGCGAGCCGAATCCCCTGCCGATCTTGATGATTTTCTCGCCGATCGCCCGGTCAAACGGGCCAAACCGGGGCATCAGGCGCTTTGTCCAGGGGGAGGGATTGTCGAGAATGGCGCGATAGGGCGGCGCCTGCATGACGTCTGCATTCTCGGTCGCGTAGAGGAAGAAATGCGCACAAGGGTGATCCACCCGCTCGAACAGCCGCATGCCGAGAAAGCCGGGAGAATAGACCCGGTCGGCGATGTGCTCCTGCGTCTGCCAGTTGTGATAGTCGGTCAGATCCTCCGGGCCGATTTCACACCAGATCGCCAGAAAGCCCTGATTTTTCATGCCATTTCCCTATTCTTTTCAGAGAATCGCGTTCTGGCGGATGAGTTCCCGCCGGACACCCGCTGTATCATCGCCACCGAGCGACGCGGCGATGCCCGCCGCATGGCCGGTGGCAAACGCCGTGCCCATCACCCGCACCGAGGCATAGGCTGCCGGGTCCGCGCCGATGGCGCGCCCGCCAAACCAGAGATTTTCGAAATCCGCCGAGCGAAGCGCCCCCAGAGGCACATGCGCCGCGCCATCGCCGGCGATGGGGCGATATTCCACCCGGCCCGGCCCGTGGTGGATTTCCATCGGCCAGCCGGCCAGCGCAATGCCGTCGTCCCGCTTCCGCGCCTGGGCGAGATCCCCCTCGCGGACGGGATCACGCGTTGCCGCGTGGCGCGTCTCGCGAATACCGATGTTGGGCCCGGTGGCGCCGATATTGGCGCGTCCGAAGCCGGGACAGGCGGCGCGCAGCGCCTCGACCCCGCGCCAGACCAGCGCCCGCCCGTCGCGTTCAGCGGCGGCAAGATCAACGCCGTCCAGCCCGTCCGTGTCCACTTCCACGGCCAGCCACCAGACGTCGTCCGTCCCCGGCAAAGCCGTCATGAATCCGCCGTCAGCCCGCAATTCCGCCCGGCCAATTCGGCGTTCCACGCCCGCCATCGCCGCCCGGCGCGCATCGCGGTCCAACGGCGTTCCGGCTGCGACACCGCTGATCCGCACGGGATAGGATGCGGGCTGGCGGCCATGAGACCGGGCGTGATGCGGGCACGGGGATGCGCCGGCAAGAAACGCCAGCGCCGCATCGCCGGTCGCATCGACAAACGCCCTTGCCGAAACCTCGCGCAGGCCCGCGGGATCAGCAAGGCGTACGCCGGTGATCATCCGGTCCGAGACCTGAACGCCGACAACGCGCGTGTGACAGGCCACATCAAGCCCATCGGCCTGCACCACCTCATCGAGCGCGATCTTCGTTGCCTCCGGGTTCAGCCGGATGTTCCAGTTGCCGGTGTGGGAATGATACGGAGCGACATCGATGCCCAGCCGGGCGAGACCGGCGAGAATATCCGTGGCGATGCCGCCGACAATCGGGGCCGGGCGCGGGGCCGGGCGCTGCGGATAAAACCCGCACCACGCCAGCACGAGGGAATGCGTCGCCGCCCCGCCGAGGAAGCCGTAGCCCTCCACCAGCAGCACGCGCGCCCCCGTGCGTGCGGCGCCGACAGCGGCCGCGACGCCGGCACTGCCGCCACCGGCGACAACCACATCATACCGGGCCGGGGGACGGATCAGCGCCATTTCAGCAGCGTCTTTTCCGCGATGCCGATGAGCAGCGACACCGTGAGGCCGAGGGCGGAGAGGAACAACACGCCGGCGAGCAGCCGATCCACCTGCATCAGATTGCCGGCCGCAAGCACCAGCGCGCCGATACCGTACTGCGCGCCGATCATCTCCGCTGCCGTCAGCAGGATGATGCCGATGGAGGCAGAAATGCGCACGCCGGAGAGCAGCGCCGGCATCGCGCCGGGCAGCACGATCTTGCGGATGATGTCGCGCGTCGGCATGCCGAAGCTCTGCGCCATGCGGATCAGCCCACGATCCACCGCATCGACCCCGCCAAAGGCCGCGATGACCATGGGCGAGAACACGCCGAAGGCGATGGTGGCGTATTTCGACGCCTCGCCGATGCCGAACCAGATGATGAACAGCGGCAGCAGCGCGATCTTGGGAATGGGAAACAGCGCGGAGACCAGCGGCAATGCCGTGGCCCGCGCCAGCGACGACAGGCCGATGGCAAAGCCGACGATCAGCCCGAACATGGCGCCGATGCCCCAGCCGACCACCAACCGTGCCAGAGAGGCGGCAAGGTGTTGCCAGAGTTCGCCGGAGCGCACCATGTCGAGGACCGCGGTGGCCACCTCACCGGGGCGCGGCAGGGCGATGGGGCTGATCCAGCCGAATCGGGTGGCGGCCCACCAGAGCAGCAGCACGGCCAGAAACGCCGCCGCCGCTGCGCCACGCACCGGCCTTGGCGCAAAGCCGCCGCCACGGAACGGAACCGGCTTCAGGTCAGGCGACATCGGTCAGCTCCCTGTCGGCCTCAGCCGCTTCCTCGCGGATCAGCGACCAGATGCGCGCGGTCGTCTCGGCCAGCGCGGGGTGCCCCTCGCGCCGCTCGGCAATCGGCACGTCAATGGGCACGATCTGACGGATTCGCCCCGGCCGCCGCGACAGCACAACCACGCGATGACCCAGCCGCACCGCTTCAGACAGGTTGTGGGTGATATAGACCGCCGTGAACGCCGTCTCGCCCCAGAGGCGGGTGAGATCGTCCATCAAGAGTTCGCGCGTCTGCGCATCGAGCGCCGAGAGCGGCTCGTCCATCAGCAGCACGGCAGGATTGACGGCCAGCGCCCGGGCGATGGAGGCGCGCTGCTTCATCCCTCCGGACAGCTGACGGGGATAGGCATGGGCAAAATCGGTGAGGTTGACCCGCGCGAGCGCCGACATGACCCGCTCCATCCGCTCCGCGGCGCTCATCGGATGATGCTCCAGCGGCAACGCGACATTGCCGAACACCGTCCGCCATGGGGCGAGCGCAAAATCCTGAAACACATAGGTCAGCGGGTTGAGCGAGAGCGCCGGCGGCGCGCCGGCCATCAGCACCTGACCGGACGTCGGCCGCTCCAGCCCGCCGAGAAACCGCAGCAGCGTCGATTTTCCGCACCCCGAGGGGCCGAGAATGGCGACAATCTCACCGCTCCTGATTGTCAGGCTGACGTCATCGAGAACCTTGAGATTTCCGTAGGCATGACAGATCTTCTCCGCGATCAGTTCCATGGCGGGCCTTCCGGATCGTGATGCGGGGACGCGTCACTGCGTGAAGCGCGTGTCGAGGATCGCCTTCGCGTCCAGCCCGGCATCGACCAGCTTCTCGGCCTTGTACCACGCCACCTGCTGCTCGATGTTGGCGGTATCGAGCTTGCCATCGGGATCGCAAAAGACCGCCGATGCGATGACCTTCTTCGCTGCAACATCCGGCGCATCGGAGGCGAAGACATATTTGCCGATCTCGGCACCCGCCTTCATCGCCGCCTCGTCGGTGGCCCTGTTGCCCTGCGCGTCCTTGCGCATGAAGGCGGCGTTGTAATCCTTGAGGCCCTTGACATAGGCGCGGACGAAGCGCTGGGCGAGATCGCGGTTGTCATTGACCAGCTTTGTGGCGGCGAACAGCGCGCCGTACTGATAATCGGCGATATCGGACAGCGGGCCGATGATCTTCACCTCACCGCGCTGGGCCATCGGCCCGGCGATATGCGGGGGGAGAATCGCGGCATCGACCTGATTGGTCTTCACCGCCGCGATCATGTTGGGCAACGACTGCATCGGCTTCATCTGCACCGAGGCGAGAGGGAACCCCTTGGCCGTCGCGATCTGGCCCAGTTGATAGTGGAAGGTCGAGCCGACTTGGGTGATCGCCACACTCGCGCCGCCAACCTTCTCGAAACTGGCGATGCCCTTGGCGTGCGCCTCGTTGGAGGCCACCAGCGTGTTGCCGACCACGCCCTTCTTCTCGCCGCCCTGCCCGGCAATGATCTTCATCGCACCCTTGGCCGCCAGATTGAGCGATCCGCCGGAAATGCCGGTGAGCCCGAACTGCACATCGCCCGAAGCCACCGCCACCGCAATCGGCTGCGCCGCCTCGAAGAACTTCAGGTCGATGTCGATATTCTCGGCCTTGAAGTACCCGCGCTCGACCGCCAGATACAGCCCGCCCGAGGAGACGAACCGCAAAATGCCGACGCCCACCTTGTCGGCTGCCAAAGCTGGAAGGCCGGAGGACGCCAGCAGCGCAAACGCCAGGGCGGAACGGCGGGTGATGGTCATGTCTCTTCTCCCCGAAGACGCGGCTTGACCTGTGACGACAGGGTACCGGGCGTCATTTTGATGGCTCACGCTAGCGCCCTTCTCGACAGAAGAAAAATAGAGAGATTTCGCAAGATCATGCCTTGGGGGCATGACTGCTCAGGGCGATGACCAATGATCGAGCTCGGCCCATGATTGCGCCAGTGCATTGCCCAGTTCGGAGACAAAGCGCGAGAGCGGCCGCTCGCGGCTCCAGAACAGCCGCGCGGTGAAACGCGGGGCGGCGCACAGCGGCTTGACGACAAGGCTCTCGGGATAAAGCCCGACGACCGAAAAGCCATCAACCAGCGCCACGCCCACCCCCTCACCGGCCAGTGCGATCGCCGCTTCGGAAAAGCGGACCATCACGCGTTCATGCGGCGGCGGCTTCGCCCCGCCGAGGAAAGCGTGGATGGCGTTGGAATGCGGCCCCGCCCGCTCGAAAGCAATCATCTCGACCGCCTCGAAATCCTCCGCCGCGAGCATCGGCTTTGCCGCCAGAGGATGATCGCGGTGAACCAGCGCCACCAGCGGTGCGGTGCCGATCTCACGCGCCACCAGCAGGGGATGGTCCACCTCCATCAGCGTGACGCCGCATTCTCCGCGCCCGGTCAGCAGGTAGTCCTGAAACTGGTCGCGCGTCACCGCATCGAAAAACACGCGAAGCGCCGGCGCCGAGGCGGTGAGCCGCCGGATCGCGCGCGGAACCAGAATACGGCTGACGCTGGCGGTGGCGCCAAAGCGGAAAAGAGCCGATTCGCCCTCCAGGATATGGCCGATCGAGCCGGAGAGGACATGAATCTGGCGGATCACGCTGTCCACCTCGGCATAAAGGCGCATCGCCTCCGCGCTCGGCAACAGGCGCTGCCGGTTACGCTCGAACAGGGCGACGCCCAACTGGTCCTCCAGCCGGCGCAGGCTGCGGCTGAGCGAGGGCTGGGACACATTGAGCAGGCGGGCCGCCGCCGTGACCGAACCGGTGGCCATGACGGCGTGGAACACCTCCAGCTGGCGGAAGGGCAATGCCCCCGCCCGATCGGGAAATGCCTGCCTGCCCTTCATCCGCCCGCTCCAATCCATCGCCAAGGGCCAGTGTCGCAGCCCGGGCGGCCCTTGCCAACAGGCGCCGAGCGGGAAAACAGCCGGCTCGCAGGGCACATCCGGCGGCGTCAGCGCACACAATATTTCGCAATTGTATCGCGGCTGCGAGCGTGCTATTGAACCTTCATCGAGTTTTGGCCGAATGAATTTGCCATCGTGGACAACCCTGTTCCGCCCCGGCTGACGATCTCTCCCTTCACATCGATAGAAGTTTTGTCTGCGCGTAGCCGATGGACTGCGTTTGCACGATCTTTCTCCTTTCCACCGTTATAAAGGTTACGCCTATGCCCAACGGAACCGTGAAATGGTTCAATGCCCAGAAGGGCTTTGGTTTCATCCAGCCGGAGACCGGCGGTACGGATGTGTTCGTTCACATCAGCGCGGTCGAGCGCGCCGGCCTCAACGGCCTGAACGAAGGCCAGAAGATCTCGTATGAGATCGCCACCGATCGCCGCTCCGGCAAGTCCTCGGCCGATCGCCTCCAGCTGATCGATTGATCGCCCCCGCCCAAGGGCGGACGAGCGATAAAAACCCGTGGCGCCGGCCAGTCTTGGCCGGCGTTTTTTCTTGCCCTTTGCCCTTTCAAGGAGACCCCGCGTGCAGGTTCTGGTCCGCGACAACAATGTCGAGCAGGCGCTCCGCGTCCTGAAGAAGAAAATGCAGCGCGAAGGGGTCTTTCGCGAGATGCGGCAGCGCAAGGCGTATGAAAAGCCCTCCGAGCGCAAGAACCGCGAGAAGGCCGAGGCGATTCGCCGGGCACGCAAGCTCCAGCGCAAGAAAATGCAGCGCGAAGGCCTTCTGCCGATGCCGAAGCCCAAGCCGCGCCCGACCGGCGGACGCCCCGCAGCGGCAGCCGGCGCGCGGTAAGCACCATACCGGCGCAGATCAACGCCGGGCCTGCCCCGGCGCCACCTGTTCCCAAGGGTTGAACATCCGCGACGGGTGAAATTTCAGCTTGTGCGATCCCGCGCGGCAGCGCACCTTGCCGCCTCACGTACTCCGGGGAACACCGGAGCCGTCAGGAAAGGGAAGCGGACGCATGAGGCTCTTTCACCGTCTGGCCATTGTCGCCTGCATCGCCGCCAGCACACCGGCCCCGGCGGCAGACCTGCGTGTCGGGCTTGCCGCAGGCGCCACTTCGATCGACCCGCAATTCTATGTGCTCGGGCCGAATTCGGCGCTGGCCCGCAACATGTTCGACGCTCTGGTGAACCAGGACGAGACGCAGCAGATCCGCCCGGCGCTGGCGCTGTCGTGGTCCAACAGCGACGAGGTGACCTGGGAGTTCAAACTCCGGCCGGATGTGAAGTTCCATGATGGCGCGACGCTCAGCGCGACTGATGTGGTCGCCAGCCTCAAGCGCGTGGAACTGGCTGCGCGCAACAGCCCCTCGTCGTTCCTGCCCTATGTGCGCGATGTGGCGGAGGCCATGGCGGTCGATCCGCTGACGGTGCGGATCAGGACGAAGGCACCGGCACCGCTGCTGCTCAACAATCTCAGCCGCATCGCCATCCTCCCGGCCGCCTCGGCCGAAGTGCCGACCACCGAGATGAACAGCGGCAAGGGCGTGATCGGCACCGGGCCGTTCCGCTTTGTCGCGTGGGAGCCGAACACCTCGGTCGAACTGGTGCGCCATGCCCAGTACTGGGGCGCCGCCCCGGCATGGGACAAGGTGGTGTTCCGCGTCATCACCAACAACACGACGCGCGTCGCAGCGCTGCTGGCCGGCGATGTTGATGCGATCGAGGCCGTCCCCCCGGCCGATATCGCCCGCATCGGCCAGAGCCAGAAGCACAGGACCAGCAGCACGCTGTCCAACCGCGTGATGTACCTGCATATGGACCAGGACCGCGAGACCTCGCCGTTCGCGGCCGGGCCCGATGGCAGGAACCCGCTGAAGAAGGCCGAGGTGCGCCGCGCCCTGTCGCTGGCGATCAACCGCAAGGCGCTGATCGAGCGCATCATGGACAATCAGGGCGAGCCGGCGGGACAACTGGTGCCGAAGGGATATTTCGGCCATTCGGGCGCGCTCGCCGTCGATGCCTACGACCCCGAGGCGGCGCGCAAGGCGCTCACGGCGGCGGGCTATCCCGACGGATTCACGTTGACGCTGGATGCCTCGAATGACCGCTACCTCAACGACCAGATGATCGCGCAGGCGCTGGGGCAGATGTTCACCCGCGTCGGCATCAAGACCGCGGTGGAAACGCTGCCGGGCTCGGTGTTCTTCACCCGCGCTTCCAAGCTGGAATTCAGCATGATCATGGGCGGGGCCGCAGTGGAAACGGGTGAAGCCTCAGGTGTGCTCGGTCCGCTGCTCGCCACCTTCGGCCCGGCACAGGGACAGGGCAACCGCGGCCGTTATTCCAGCCCGGCGTTCGATGCCGCGCTGAAGGCGGCGCTGGGGCAGATCGACCCCGCCCGGCGGGAGAACGACCTCCGGACCGCGATGGAAATCGGCATGAAGGACCGTGGCGTCCTTCCGCTGTTCTTCATCGCCAATGTCTGGGCCACGCGCGCCGATCTTTCCCTCACCCCCCGCAGCGATGGCTACACGCTGGCGCAGGACATCCGGACGACCAAGCCATGACAGCATTGCCGATCATCATCGATTGCGATCCGGGGATCGACGATTCCGTCGGCATCCTGATGGCGCTGGCCTCGCCCGAACTTGACGTGCTGGGCATCACCGTCGTCGCCGGCAATGTCGAACTGGAGCGCACCTTGCGCAACACGCTGCAGGTGCGCGAACTGTCGGGCCGGAGGGAGGTGCCGGTGCTGGCCGGCTGCCACCGTCCGCTGGTGCGAAAGCAGCTTCTCGGCATCTACTCCGGCGTGAAGGGGCTCGGCCCGGTGACCCTGCCCGAGCCGACCACCCCGCTCGACCCGCGCCACGCCGTGCCCTTTCTGGTCGAGAGCCTCACCGGAGCGGCGCGGACCGGCGCCAAGATCACGCTCTGCACCATGGGGCCGCTGACCAACGTGGCGATGGCGCTGCGCCATGCACCCGTCGTCGCCGAGGGGATCGCGCGGATCGTGATGATGGGCGGCGCCTTCCGCCAGGCGGGCAACCGCACGATGAGCGCGGAGTTCAACATTCTGGCCGATCCGCACGCGGCGGAGATCGTGCTTTCCAGCGGCCTGCCGATTGTCTGCGCCTCGCTGGATGCCAGCCATCAGGCGATGACCACGCCAGACCGGGTGGCGGCCATCCGCACCCTCGGCGGCACGGTGGCGGGCACGGTAGCGGACCTCCTCACCTTCTGGGACCGGAAGGATCTCAAGCGCTTCGGCAGCCCCGGCGGGCCGCTGCATGATCCGCTGGTGATTGCCTATCTTCTGCGCCCCTCGCTGTTCCAGTGTGATCGCGCGCGCGTCTTCGTGCAGCACGACAGCGAACTGACGATGGGCCAGACGATCGCGGACTGGTGGGACAAATCCGGCGAGCCGGCCAACGTCGAGATCATCGCGAAGGTGGACGCGGACGGGTATTTCGCCCTGATCCGGGAGCGGCTGGCCGCCTACGCCTGAAATCTGCAAGCGCATCGGGCTGAACCGGCGCCCGCCTCCCCACCGGGCTGTTGCAGGGCGGGAATTGACCCTGTGCCGAACCCCGACCTGGTTTGACCGTCACTCAAAGGTTGTCCTCGGCCTGTCTTGATCGTGTCATCTATATCGGTAATTCCGGAACTATGGATGAACAGCAAACCCTGTCTGCTCTTGCGGCGCTGGCGCAGGCCACGCGGCTTCAGGCCTTTCGCCTTCTTGTCGCGCATGAGCCGGCGGGCCTTGCCGCGGGGGACATCGCGCGCCTGATCGGCGTGCCGCAGAACACCCTTTCGGCGCATCTCGCCCTGCTCGCCCATGCTGGCCTTGTGCGTGGCGAGCGCCGGGGCCGCTCGATCATCTACCGCGCCGATCTTGCGCATTTTCGCGGCCTGATGCTGTTCCTGCTCAAGGATTGCTGCGGCGGCGCCCCCGAGATTTGCGCGCCGCTGATGTCCGATCTCATCCCGACTTGTCCTGCCGGGGCCGAGGACGTCCCGGCTGCCTCATCATCCTGAGTCCCACCGACTGCAAGGGTTCCTTCCCGTGTCCACGTTCGAACGCTACCTGACCCTCTGGGTGACCCTCTGCATCGTCGCCGGCATTGCGCTCGGCCATGCCTTTCCCGGCCTGTTCCAGATGATCGGCGCGGCGGAAATCGCCCGGGTCAACCTGCCGGTCGCGGTGCTGATCTGGCTGATGATCATCCCGATGCTGGTGAAAATCGATTTTTCCGCCCTGTCCAAGGTGAGGGAGCACTGGCGCGGCATCGGCGTGACGCTGTTCATCAACTGGGCGGTCAAGCCGTTCTCGATGGCGCTGCTGGGCTGGGTCTTCATCTCCGGCCTGTTCCGCCCCCATTTGCCGGCGGAGCAGATCGACAGCTACATCGCCGGACTGATCCTGCTGGCCGCCGCGCCCTGCACGGCGATGGTGTTCGTGTGGTCGAACCTCTGCCGGGGCGAGCCGCACTTCACCCTGTCACAGGTAGCGGTGAACGATCTGATCATGATCGTCGCCTTCGCGCCTCTGGTGGGGCTGCTGCTCGGCCTGTCCGCCATCACGGTGCCGTGGGCGACGCTGATGCTGTCGGTCGTGCTTTACATCGTCGTTCCGGTGCTGCTGGCGCAGGCACTGCGCCGGTGGGTGCTGACGACCGGTGGCGAGGCCGGCATGACGCGGCTTCTGGCGCGGATGCAGCCCGTCTCGCTGCTGGCGCTGCTGGCGACGCTGGTGCTGCTGTTTGCTTTCCAGGGCGGGCAAATCCTGGCGCAGCCGATGATTATCCTCCTTCTGGCGGTGCCGATCACCCTGCAGGTCTATTTCAACGCCGGCCTTGCCTATCTCCTCAACCGGTGGACCGGCGAGGCCCATTGCGTTGCCGGTCCCTCCGCGTTGATCGGCGCCAGCAATTTTTTCGAGCTTGCCGTCGCTGCCGCCATCAGCCTGTTCGGCTTTCACTCCGGCGCGGCGCTGGCGACCGTCGTCGGCGTTCTCATCGAGGTGCCGGTGATGCTCTCGGTGGTTGCCATCGTGAACCGGTCGCAACGCTGGTATGACGCGGGATCGGCGGTCCGGCGCAACACCGGCACAGCAGCAAAGGACTGATCCCATGAGCATCGTCATCCACCACAACCCTGCCTGCGGCACTTCCCGCAACGTTCTGGCGATCCTCGAGGCGGCGGGCGAGACGCCGGTGGTGATCGATTATCTCACCGAGGGATGGACGCGCCCGCAACTGCTCGGCCTGTTCGCCGCCGCCGGGCTGACGCCGCGCACCGCGCTGCGGACAAGCAAGTCGCCGGCAGCGGAGCTTGGCCTGCTGGCCCCTGAGGTCAGCGACGAGACCCTTCTTGCCGCCATGCTGGCCCATCCCGTTCTGGTCAACCGGCCGATCGTCTGTTCCCCCAAGGGGGTGCGCCTGTGCCGGCCGAGCGAACTGGTTCTGGACCTTCTTGACCATCTGCCGCCCGGCCCGCTCGCCAAGGAGGACGGACAGCTGCTGATCGATGCCGCAGGCCGGCGCGTCGGTCAGGAGATGGACTCGTTCTTGCCCCCTGTCATGCCGGCCAATCCGGTCGGCGATTGACGACGCGCGACATTCAGCGCGGAGACCGCTCACATTATTCAAACTGCAAGGCCGTTTCGGCCACGGCGACGGCCAGCGTCTGCGCCGTGGGCAGCAGGCTGTCGATGATCACGAACTCCTCCGGTGTATGCCCACCGCCGCCGGTCGGGCCGATGCTGCACAACGTCGGACAGCCGACCGCCGCCGTCAGGCCGGAATCGGCGCAGCCGCCGGTGAACTCCGCCGTGACCTCGACCCCGAAGCGGGTCGCCGCCTTGCTGTAGATATCGAGCAGCGCACGGCTCGCCGCCGTTTCCGTCAGCGGCAGGAATTCCCCCATGATGGACAGGCTGCCGGACGTGCCGTCAACGGTGGGCGTCTCGATGATGCGGCGCACGGCCTCGATCAGCGGCGCGCGCTGTTCGGGATGGACATAGCGCAGGTCAATCTCCGCCCATGCGGACGGGGCAATCGTGTTGACGGTCTGGCCGCCATGGATGGTCCCGACATTCACCGTCAGGCCTGCGTCCAGATCCGTCAGAGCATGCAATGGCGCGACCTTCTGCGCCAGATCGAGAATGGCCGAGCGGCCGCGCGCATAATGCGCGCCTGAATGGGCGGCCTTGCCGGTCATGGAGGCCTTGAGGAAGATGCCCCCCTTGCGTCCACGCGTGATCACCTGCGTCCGCGTGTTGCCGCCCTTGGCCGGACCATCCGCCTCGCGCGCCGGCTCCGCATTGAACACCGCCCGTGCCTCACGCGCAAAGTTCTGGATCAGGTCGCGCGAGGAGGGCGAGGCAATTTCCTCGTCGCTGGTCGTCAGCATGGTCAGCGGCGCGGAAAGGCCGCCCGTCGCGGCGTAGGCCGCCATCACGAACGCCTCGATCACCAGGCCGGATTTCATGTCCGCCACGCCGGGGCCATATCCACGCCCCTCGCGGATGGTGAAGGGCCGGCGCTCCGGCTCGCCCTTGGGAAACACCGTATCGCGATGGCCAAGCAACAGGATCGGCCGCGCCATGCCCCCGTCGCGCGCGGGCAGATGCCCGCTGATGCCATCGCCAAACGTGGCGTGGGGATGGGTTTCCACCGAAAGACCATGGGCGCGCCAGAACTCCGCCAGCACAGCGCCCGCGGCATCGACCCCGGCCTTGTCGTAGGTGCCGGAATCCGCATTCACGAGATCGCGCAGCAGGTTGACCATCCCTTGCTGATGGTCAGCCAACCAACGGATGACCGCCAATTGCGATGTCGTTGCCATGATTGCCTCTTGCATTCCCCGAGGAGTCCACCCTAGAATTCCATTTATCAGAACTCAAGTTCCATTTTATGGAACATGATCGGAGCATCCGTGTCCATTCTTGTCAGCGCGTCGGCGGTGCTGAAATGCTTTTCGGAAGACTGCACCGAGGTGACGGTCAGCGATCTCGTGCGCCGCCTCGCGATGCCCAAGAGCAATGCCTCGCGCCTGTTGCGCGGCATGCGGGATGCCGGGTTTCTCGAATGCGTGGGCGACAGCAAGCGCTTCCGCCCCAGCCTGATGCTGATGAACGTGGGCAGGACCTATCGCCGCTCGTCCTCGCTGATCGAACGGGCCGATGCCGTGGTCCAGCGGGTCTCGCAGGAGTGCGGCCACACCGGTTATGTCAGCAAGCGCGATGGCGTTCACATTGTCGCTGTCACCGATCATCAGGGCAGCAATGCGCTGCGGGTCGTCAGTTCTGTCGGTCGCCTGCTGCCGGCCTTTGCCAGCGCCACCGGGCGCAGCCTGCTGGCGCGGCTGAGCGATGAGGAGGTGCGCGCACTCTATCCCGCCGGCCTGCCAACACCCCCGTCGGCGCAGGCTCCCCAGACTTTGGATGATCTTCTGGCCCGCCTTGCCGATATTCGTGCCAGCGGCATCGCCACCTCACACGACGAGGCCAATCGCGGTGTCGCTGCCATCGCGGTCGCGGTTGGCGACAACGACACCGGCGAAGAGGTTTCTCTCTGTATCGTCTTCCCCCTCACCACTTCAGACCCCGGCGAGCGGATCGCAATTGCCAGAGCCTTGCATGACGGCGCGGCGGAGATTGCGGCGCTGAGCCATGATCCGACATTCGTGCCCCCCACGGCGCGCGTCGGCAAAGGATTGATCCCATGACTGCCCATATGCGTTGGCGCGTCGGTTTCGATATCGGCGGCACGTTCACCGATTTCATCCTGTACGACGGCGAACAGTCCGAGGTAACGCTGCACAAGGCGCTGACCACGCCGCATGATCCATCCAGGGCGGCGCTGGAGGGGTTGACCGAGCTTTTGGCCATGCGCGGGCTTGCCTTTGCCGATGTCAGCGAGATGGTGCACGGCACGACGCTGGTGACCAACGCGGTCATCGAGCGCAAGGGCGCGCAGCTTGGGCTGATCACCACGCGCGGGTTCCGCGACATTCTCGAAATGGGAACCGAGCAGCGCTACGACATCTATGATCTGTTCGTGGCCTTCCCCGAGCCGCTGGCCCCGCGCAACCTGCGACTGGAGGTGGAGGAAAGGATCGATGCGCGCGGCGCGGTGATTTCCCCGCTCGATGAAGCCTCGGTAGTCGCAGCCGCACAGTCCCTGAAGGCGGCGGGCTGCGCCGCCATTGCCGTGAGCTTCCTGCATTCCTATGCCAATCCGGCGCATGAACGGCAGGCGGCAGCGATCATCCGCCGCCTCTATCCCGATATGGCAATCTCGCTGTCCTCCGACGTGGTGGCGGAGATGGGCGAGTACCAGCGCACGGTCACCACCTGCGCCAATGCCTATGTGCAACCGCTGATGGCGCGGTATCTCGAAAAGATGGAGGGGGAACTCCGCGCCCTCGGCTTTGCAGGCGAATTGCGGCTGATGCATTCGGCCGGCGGCCTTGTCTCGCTGGAAACGGCACGCGCCTATCCGATCCGCCTGTTGGAAAGCGGACCGGCGGGCGGCGGGCTGGCCACGGCGCTGTTCGGCCAGCTGGCTGGCAAGACGGACGTCATCTCCTTCGATATGGGCGGCACGACCGCCAAGGCTTGCATGATCGAGGACGGACGGGCGGAAATCGCACCGATGATGGAAGCAGCAAGGGTGCATCGCTTCACCAGAGGCTCCGGCCTGCCCATCAAATCTCCGGTCATCGAGATGATCGAGATCGGCGCGGGCGGCGGCTCAATCGCCGCGATCGACGAGGTGGGGCTTCTCAAGGTCGGCCCGCATTCCGCAGGGTCCGATCCCGGCCCCGCTTGCTACGGCATGGGCGGAACCCAGCCAACGGTGACCGACGCCAATCTGGTGCTGGGCTACTACGATCCCGGCTTCTTCCTCGGCGGGCGCATGACGCTCGATCTGGAGGCGGCGCGCCGGGCGGTCAAATCGGTGGCCGATCCGCTCGGCCTTGGCATCGAACAGGCGGCGCTCGGCATCCACAAGGTGGTGGTGGAAAGCATGGCGGCGGCCGCGCGCGTCCACCTGGTCGAGAAGGGCAATGACCCGCGCAAATACGCGATGGTCGGCTTCGGCGGCGCGGGGCCGGCCCATGCGGCGGATGTGGCGCGCGCCATGGGTGTGCGCGAGGTGATCATCCCGCCGGCATCCGGCGCGGCCTCCGCGCTCGGTTTTCTTGCCGCCCCGCTTTCCTTCGATGATGTCCGCTCCCGCCGCGTCGAATTCCGCGACGGGTTTGATGCCGGCGCGATCAACACGCTGCTGCTGGAGCTGGAAGCGGAAGGACGCAAACATCTGATGGATGCAGGGGTGCCTGCCCATCTCGTCACGGTGGAGCGCAGTGCCGATATGCGTCTTGTCGGGCAGATGCACGACATCTCCGTGCCGTTGCCGGCGGGGATCATCGATGCTGCCTCGCTGCCCGCCTTGCGCACAACATTCACGGAAAACTATGCCGCCCGATACACAGAGGTCTTCGAGGATGCGCGCTTCGAGGCGGTGAATTTCCGGGTGCGCTGTGCTGCACCCACGCCCGCGCTGTCGCTGAAGGGCGCGACGGGCGGGGCGGATGCAGGGGCCAAGATCAAGGGCCATCGCATGGCCTGGTTCGAGAGCGGCGCGGCGGAAACGCCCGTCTATGACCGCTATGCGCTGCGCACGGGCGATGTCATCGACGGGCCGGCGATCATCGAGGAGCGGGAATCGACCACCATCATTGCGCCGGGAGACCGCATCACCGTCGATGACAGCCTCAACCTGCGCATTGCGATCGCCGAGACGCGCGCTGCGGAAACGGTGGTCACGGCCTCCATGAGCCGGGAGGAGGCCGTTCGCCAGATCAAGTCCGATCCCATCGGCCTTGAGATCATGTGGAGCCGCCTCGTCAACGTGGTCGAGGAAATGTGGCTGACGGTGTGCCGCACCGCCTTCTCGCTCGTCATCTCCGAGGCGCAGGATTTTGCCTGCGAACTGCTCGACAAGGACGGCGAGACCCTCGCCCACAGCCCGCGCGCCATGCCGGTGTTCAACCTCACCCTGCCGCGCGCCGTCAAAGCGCTGCTGGAACGCTACCCCTCGCACACGCTGAAGCCCGGCGATGTGCTGGTGACCAACGATCCCTGGCTCTGCGCCGGGCATCTGTTCGATATCGCGGTGGTCACGCCGGCCTTCGTCAACGGGCGGCTTGTCGGGCTGATGGGCACGGTCGGCCATGTCTCCGACATTGGCGGCACCAAGGATTCGCTGAAAGCGCGCGAGATTTACGAGGAAGGGTTCCAGATCCCGCCGATGAAGCTGTTCGAGGAAGGACGGCCGAATGAGACCCTCTTCCGCCTGCTGAAGCAGAATGTGCGCAACGGCGAACAGGTTCTGGGCGATGTGCATTCCTTCATTGCCGCCAATGCCATCGGCGCCGAACGGCTGGCCGCCCTGATGGCCGATTACGGCATGGAGGATCTCGGCGCGCTGGCCGAGGTTGTGCAGGGTCTTTCCGAAAAGGCCATGCGCGACGCCATCCGCGCCCTGCCGGAGGGGGTCTATACCTCGACGATCTCGAACAACCCGCTCGGCACGCCGATGACCTATCCGGTCAGGCTGACGATCACCGGCGACACCATCGATATCGATTTCGCAGGCGCGCCGCCGCAGATGCCGCAGGGCGGGTTCAACTGCACGCTCAACTACACGGCCGCGCATGCGACCTATCCGCTGAAATGCATGCTGACGCCGGGTATTCGCGGCAACGCCGGGTGTTATCGCGCCTTCAGCGTCTCCGCGCCGGAAGGTTCAGTACTGAACTGCGCCTATCCCGCGGCGGTCAACATCCGCACACGCACAGGCTGGTATCTGGCGCCGAACATCTTCCGGGCCATGGCCGAGGCAGCGCCCGGGCAGGTGCAGGCGCATACGGGCCTTGCCGTGGCCGCCAATGTCTATGGCAAGGATGCTTCCGGCATCTTCTATTCCGACATGCTGTTCTGCGGTGGCGGACAGGGCGGCTCGGCGCGTGGCGACGGACATTCGGCGCTGCTCTGGCCAACCTCGGCAGCCAACACCTCGATCGAACTGATGGAAAGCCGGGTGCCGGTTGTTGTGATCGAAAAATCCTATCTGCCGGACAGCGGCGGTGCAGGCCGTCATCGCGGCGGGCTGGGGCAGGTCGTCCGGTTCAGGAAACGCGATGACGACGGCGAGGCGATGCTGGTCTCGGTCTATCCGGAAGGGGTGGACAACCCCATCCCCGGCCTGTTCGGCGGCGCGCCGGGCGGTGGCGCGCGAGGCCGGGTGCTCGATCTCAAAGGCGCCGAACTCAAGGACTGCGGCACCGGCGAACTGGTGGAGCTGCGCGGCGCCGACCGGCAAATCGAACTGGTGCTGGCCGGCGGCTCCGGCTTTGGCGCGGCCAGCGACCGGCCGCCGGAAGGCATTGGCCGGGATATTGCACTCGGATTGGTGACCCCGGAGAGCGCCCGGCGGGATTATGGCGAGGCGAAGGTTCGCAACGCCATTGCGCAGAAGACCACAGGCTAGCACACTCGGCCCCTGAGGGCCCATCAAGGCAAGGAGACCACGATGAGCATGACTTTCGGAAAGGGCATTTCGCGACGGGCCATCCTCGGCGCGGCCGGAGCGGGACTGGCGGGGCTGACCCTGCCTGAGCGTGTGTTTGCCCAGCAGGGCGGGCGGCGCATTCTCGTCATCACCTCCAATCAGGACATCCCCAACTTCGATCCGCATATCGCCACGGGCTATTCGGCGAGCTTCCTGCTGCGCAACGTGTACGATTCACTCGTGCGCGTGGCCGGCAATCCGCCCAGGCCCGTTCCGGCGCTCGCCGCATCATGGACCTCGACGCCGGATGGCCGCGAATTTGTCTTCAAGCTCGATCCGGCCGCGAAGTTCCACAATGGCAAGCCGGTGACGGCGGACGACGTGGTCTATTCGTTCAAGCGTGCGGTGCGGCTCAACAAGGGCAACGCCTGGATGATTCAGGGCGTGGTCGGGCCGGACAGCGTCAGCGCGGTCGACGCGGGCACCGTCAAGTTTGCGCTGCTCAAGCCTTTCGCTGCGTTCCTTCAGGTACTGCCGTGGATCTGGATCGTCTCCAAGGCGGATGTCGAGGCCAATCTGGGCGCCGATGATGGCCAGAACTGGCTGCGCACCAACCTTGCAGCCTCCGGCCCGTTCAAGGTGCGCCGGGCCGAAGCCGGCAACCTTTATGAAATCGAACGCGTCGAGAACGCCTGGCAGAAGGGCGGCGGCAATCTCACCGGCGTCATCTGGCGCATCACGCGGGAAACCGCCAACCAGCGCATGGCGCTGCAGCGCGGCGAGGCGCATATCGCCGTCGATCTCACCTCCGAGGATATGGATGCGCTCAAGGACCGGCCCGGCATCATCCGCGTGCTGGAGCCGGAATACCGTACCTTCTCGATCAAGATGAACACGCAGAAAGGGCCGCTGGCCGATCTCGAACTGAGGAAGGCGATCTCCTACGCGATCAACTATCAGGGCATTGCCGATGCGGCGGGCTATGCCGACCTGATGATCGGCCCGCTGCCGCATGGCATCCTCGGCCACAATCCACAGCTGCCGGTCTATCGCACCGATCTCGCCAAGGCCAAGGAACATCTTGCCAGGTCGAAAACCCCCAATGGCGGCATCAAGCTGACGATGGTGCATGTCTCGGGCCTGGAACAGCAGCGCCGCTGGGCGCTGATCGTGCTCGACAGCCTCAAGCAGATCGGCATCGAACTGGAAATCAAGCCGATGATCTGGCCGGACATGGTGGCCGCCTGCCGCTCGCCGGAGACGTTCCCGGACCTGTTTCCCGTCTATCAGACCGCCAACTATGGCGACCCGGACAATATCGCCTATGCCGCCTATCATTCCTCGCGCAACGGCAACTGGCAGAACGCCGTCTACAAGAACCCCGAGGTCGATGCCCTGATCGAGCAGGGGCGATCGGAGATCGACGAGGCCAGGCGCATCGCCATCTATCGCCAGATGCAGGACAAGGTTGTCGCCGATGCGCCGGATATCTTCGGCGTGCTGGAGCGGCGCAAGCTGGGGATGAGCGACAAGGTGAAGGGCTTTGCGTTCGTGCCCGTTGCCTCGAACGCCATCGAATGCTTCGGCCTGTCGATCTGACGGAGCGGACCGGCGCGGGGGCCCCTCCCGCGCCGGTCACCCATTCGCCATGCTCCGTTTCATCCTGCGCCGTCTGATCCTGCTTGTTCCCGTGCTTTTCGGGCTGACGGCACTCGTCTTCGCCATCGCGCGGCTGCTGCCGGGCGACCCTGTGGCGCTGGCGGCCGGCCCCAACGCAACGCCGGCGGAAATTGCTGCCTATGGCCGTGAGTTCGGCCTCGACCGGCCGTTGCTGGTGCAATACGGCAGCTATCTCGCCGGGCTGATGCGCGGTGATTTCGGCGTGTCGATCTACACCCGCCGGCCGGTGAGCGAGGACCTCGCCGCCTATCTGCCGGCGACGCTGGAGCTGGTTTTCTCCGCGATGCTGATCGCGATCCTCATCGGCATCCCGGCGGGGCTTGCGGCCGCGGTCTGGCGTGGTCGCTGGCCGGATTACGTCTCGCGGGTCGTGGCGCTCGGGTCGATCTCGATGCCGCGCTTCTTTCTCGGCCTGCTGCTGCAGCTGCTGTTCGCGATGTGGCTGGGCTGGCTGCCGCTCGGCGGGCGCTATCCCATCATCGAGGACCCGCCGGCATTGGTCACGGGGTTCCTCACCATCGATGCGCTGATCGCGCGCGATATTTCCGCCTTCTGGATCGCGCTCCAGCATCTGGCCATGCCGGCGATTGCCATGAGCCTGTCGCCGCTCGCCACCATCATGCGGATGATGCGCGCCTCGACGCTGGAGGTGATGAGCCAGGATTATGTGCTGACCGAGCGGGCGCTGGGTCTGCCGCAACGGCTGATCGTGCTCAAGTATGTCGCCCGCAACGCGATCTCCGCCACGCTCACCGTCATCGGCCTCTATTTCGGCTGGCTGCTGGGCGGCACCGTGCTGGTCGAGACGGTGTTCGATTGGCCCGGCCTCGGCCTTTACGCCACCAAGGCCGTGGTGACGCAGGATTTCATGCCGGTGATCGGCGTCACGCTGGTGATCGGCACATTGTTCGTCCTGGCCAATTTCGTCATCGACCTGCTCTATGGCGTCATCAATCCGAAGGTGCGGTACGAATGAGCGCCGAACTGCAGCCGGAAAGCGCCGGTCGCCTCGCGATGCGCCGCGCCTGGTTTCGCTTCTCGCAGAGCGGCCTGTCGATTGTCGGCCTGCTCATGGTGCTCGGGCTGTTGCTGCTGGCCCTCGCCGGCCCGGCGCTCGCGCCCTACCCGGAGCACATCACGGGCGGCGTGAATACGGCCCGGCGCTTTCTGTCGCCCTCCCTTGCCCATCCCTTCGGCACCAACGAACTGGGGCAGGATGTGTTCTCTCTGGTGCTGGCAGGCACGCGCGTCTCGGTGCTCGCAGGGTTCGCAGTGGTCGTGCTCGGCACGGTCATCGGCACCGTTGTCGGCGCTGTCGCCGGTTATGCCGGAGGCTGGACCGACGATCTCCTGATGCGGCTTTCGGACCTCAAGCTGACCGTTCCGGGGCTGATCCTCGCCATGGCGGTGGCTGCGGCGCTGGGACCGGGCATCGTCAACATGGTGGTGGCGATCTCGCTGTCGTGGTGGCCGGGCTATGCGCGGCTGGTGCGCGGCGAGGTGATGGCCAAGAAGGAGGAGATGTTTGTCACGGCGGCGCGCGCCATCGGCGCAGGCCCGGGCCGCATTGTTTTCCGCCACATCCTGCCCAACGTGATCACGCCGGTCATTGTCAAGATGTCGCTCGACATGGGCTTTGCCATCCTCACGGTTGCATCGCTTGGGTTCATCGGGATCGGCGTCAAGCCGCCAACTCCGGAGTGGGGCTCGCTCCTCTCCGTCGCGCGCGGCTATATGCCGGATTACTGGTGGACAGCGATTTTCCCCGGTTTTGCCATTTTTGTCGACGTCTTCGGATTCAACCTGCTGGGCTACGGACTGAGCGACGTGTTCGATCC
>ERZ1645187.596-NODE-596-length-35460-cov-18.488575_pt1 | contig 35460 bp, 30 predicted proteins | sample MGYA00575352_ERZ1645187 | MGnify/ENA primary metagenome ERZ1645187 (study PRJEB40837, sample SAMN11349314) | freshwater sediment metagenome | isolation source: river sediment | host: Sediment | place: India: Wazaribad , New Delhi | collected 2017-02-21 ... | reverse complement strand
AACTGGCCAACATCGCCGAGGACGAGCACCACATCCGCCGGCGCCGCGCCCACGATCTGGCCGGCTCGCCACCGCGCGAAGGCAGCCTGGTCCACGCGCTCGATGCGCTGGCCGAGGCCGATGTTTCGCCCGACGCCCTCGCCGACTTCTTCGCCCATGCGCTGGTCGCCCCCGTGCTCACCGCGCACCCGACGGAAGTCCAGCGCCAGAGCCTGATCCGCAATCACCGCGACCTCGCCCGCCTGCTCGATCAGCGCGAACGGCTGCAGATGACGCCGGAAGAACAGGCCGACAACGATCTGGCACTGGCCAATGCCATCCTGACGCTGTGGCAGTCGCGCATGCTGCGCCCGGTACGCCTCAAGGTGATCGACGAGGTCAAGAACGGCATCACCTACTTCAAGGAAACCTTTTTCACCGAGTTGCCGCGCCTTTACATCCAGGCGACGCAGCAACTGCAAAAGCGCTATCCCGACACGATCTGGGCGCTGCCACCCTTCTTCCGCGTCGGCTCGTGGATCGGCGGCGACCGCGACGGCAATCCTTTCGTCACTGCTGAAATCCTGCGCGAGGCCCTGCGCCTGCAGTCGGCCGCCACGCTGAACCACTATCTGGATGAGGTGCATGAGCTGGGCGGTGAACTGCCGCTTTCCGACCTGCTGGTGCAGGTGACGCCGGAGTTGCTCAAACTTGCGGAGCACTCGACCGACCATTCGCCACAACGCGCCGACGAGCCTTACCGCCGCGCCCTCTCCGGCATTTATGCCCGGCTGGCCGCGACGGCACGCAGCCTCGACCAGTTCGAGCCGCTGCGCCACGAAATCGGCCACGCCGAGCCCTACCCGACACCGGAAGCACTGCGCGCCGATCTCAAGATCATCGCCAACTCACTGAAGCTGAACGGCAGCGCCGCGCTGGCCGGCGGGCGGCTCCGCCGGCTGCTGCGTGCAGTGCAGGTCTTCGGCTTCCACCTCGCGCCCATCGACCTGCGCCAGAACTCCGACGTGCACGCCCGCAGTGTCGCCGAATTGCTGGCCAAGGCGGGCCGCTGTGCGGACTACGAAGCACTGCCCGAAATTGAGCGGATTTCCGTGTTGACCGCAGAAATCGCCACCCCGCGCCCGCTCTACTCCGCCTACATCGACTACAGCGAAGAAACCCGCGGCGAACTCGACATCTTCTTCAGCGCCCGCGAACTGCGCCAGCGCTACGGCGCCGCCGCGCTGCCCAACTGCATCATTTCCAAGACCGACGGCGTTTCCGACCTGCTCGAACTCGCCCTGCTGCTCAAGGAATCGGGCCTGCTGCTGCCGGCTGTCGGCGACCAGCCGGCGCGCCTCGACGTCAACATCATTCCGCTCTTTGAAACCATCGAGGACTTGCAGAAGAGCGCGGTCACCATGGATGGCCTGTTTGCACTGCCCAACTATCGCGCGCTGATCGCCGGCCGCGGCGACGAACACGAAGTCATGCTCGGCTATTCCGACTCCAACAAGGATGGTGGCTTCCTCACCTCCGGCTGGGAGCTGTACAAGGCCGAAATCGCGCTGACCCGCGTCTTCCGCGAGCACGGCGTGCGCCTGCGCCTGTTCCATGGCCGTGGCGGCTCGGTCGGTCGCGGTGGCGGTCCGTCCTATCACGCGATCCTTGCCCAACCGGCGGGCGCCGTCTCCGGCCAGATCCGCCTGACCGAACAGGGCGAAGTGATCTCGACCAAGTACGGCAACCCCGACACCGGCCGCCGCAATCTTGAAGTCCTGCTCGCCGCAACGCTGGAAGCCAGCCTCACCGACCACGAAAATCAGGTTGAGCCGGCGGAGCAGTTTCACGCGGTCATGGACGAACTCTCCGCCCGCGCCTTCAACGCCTATCGCGGCCTGGTCTATGAAACGCCGGGCTTCACGACCTATTTCCGGCAATCGACCGTCGTCTCCGAAATCGCCTCGCTCAACATCGGCAGCCGTCCGGCCTCGCGCAAGGCCTCGGACCGGATCGAAGACCTGCGCGCCATCCCCTGGGTATTCAGCTGGGCGCAGTGCCGGCTGATGCTACCGGGCTGGTATGGCTTCGGCTCAGCCGTCGACGGCTACCTGCAGGCAAACCCGGATGGCCTCGCCACCCTGCGCCGGATGCTGAAATCTTGGCCCTTCTTCCGTTCGCTCCTCTCCAACATGGACATGGTGCTGGCCAAGACCGACCTCGCCATCGCCTCCCGCTACGCCGAACTGGTCAGCGATGCCGAACTGCGCGAGCGCATCTTCAGCCGCATCAAGGCCGAGTGGGAACTGACCCGCAAGCACCTGCTGGCGATTGAAGAACAGGATGAACTGCTGGCCGACAACCCGATGCTGCGTAACTCACTGAAGCTGCGTGCCCCGTACATGGACCCGCTCAACCATCTGCAAGTTGAACTGCTCAAACGCCACCGCGCCGGCGACACCGACGAACGGCTGGCGCGCGGCATCCACCTGTCAATCAACGGCATCGCCTCCGGCTTGCGCAACAGCGGTTAGAATCGCGGGATGCCTATCATGATCAAACGCACCGCATTCTTCGTTTCCGACGGCACCGGCCTTACGGTCGAAGCCCTTGGCCACAGTCTGATGACGCAATTCGAGGAAGTCGAATTCAAGCAGATCCGGATACCCTTCCTCGACAACATCGAAAAAGCGCAGGAAGCCGTTGCCCGGATCAACGCCCAAGGCGAAGCCGACGGCATGCGCCCGATCGTGTTCACAACGCTCGTCAATCCTGAGTTGTCGCGCATCGTCCACCAGGCCGACGCCTTCTGCCTCTCCTATTTCGACGCCTTCCTGGCGCCGCTGGAAGCCGAACTGGGCATGAAGTCCAACCACACCGTCGGCCGCTCGCACGGCTCCGCTGACAGCTCGGACTACAAGAAGCGCATCGAGTCGATTAATTACACGCTGGCTCACGATGACGGCATCACCGACCGTGATCTGGAAGAGGCGGACGTCATCCTCGTCGCCGTCTCGCGCTGCGGCAAGACCCCGACCTCGCTCTATCTGGCCATGCAATTCGGCCTCAAGGCCGCCAACTTCCCGCTGATTCCCGAAGATTTCGACCGCGGCCGCCTGCCTGGCACGCTGGAAAAGCACCGCAGCAAGCTGTTCGGCCTGACCATCCAGGCTGAACGTCTGGCTCAGATCCGCGAAGAACGCCGCGCTGGCAGCAAATACGCCTCACTGGCCAACTGCCGCTACGAAATCGCCGAAGCAGAAAAAATGATGCGCCGCGAAGGCATCCGCTGGCTGGACTCATCGACCAAGTCGATTGAAGAAATATCGACAACGATCCTGCAGGAATTGAAACTGCGATAGGTAGCAGGTTGAGTGAAAACGATAAAGGCGCACCGGGGTGCGCCTTTATCGTTTGGGGGGAGCGACATTTTCTATGCAGACTCCCGATTCCTCTTCTCGTTTATATAGCCACGCCACTCTGAACGAGCTTCGCTGGAAAGAAACACATAGCAAATTCCGAACATCATTTCATTGAGCGATAAGGACTCTTGTTTGAAGGCATTAGGGAATAATTTCGATATCAGCTTCATCATCAACAAGAGCGGCGCCGCGCCAAAAAAGAACGCATATCCCATTCTGATGAACTTCGGCACCTCAGCGAATTGAGGACCGGAAGGAAACAGGAAAAAGGCTAGGAATACGATCAAGGTAGTCGATACGAGAAGTAGCGATAAAGTTCGATCAGTCATGTTCATAGCCCGTTTTACGATACGCCGATGACCGCTCCAAGCCTCACTGACCTGTCTGTCAGCCCAAACGCCGCCGCACAGCCTCGAACAGGCAGATCGCCGCTGCCGCGCCGACATTGAGCGATTCGACCGCACCCGGCATGGGGATCTTGATGCGTAGCTGTGCGAGGTCGAGCAAGTGCCGTTGCACGCCCTGCCCTTCGGCACCGAAGACCCAAGCGACGGGGCCATTCCAGCGGGCTTCATAGAGCGAGCTTGCGCCATCGAGGCAGGTTACGGCGGTAGTGCCGCGGTAGCTGGCCATGAAAGCGGCAAGGTCGGCGCTTTCGTGGATTTCCAGCACGAAATGCGCGCCCTGCCCGGCGCGCAGGACCTTGGGGGACCATGCGGCGGCACAGCCCGGCCCGAGCAGGGCCTGCCGGATGCCGGCTGCGGCGGCAGTGCGCAGCAGCGTGCCAACGTTGCCGGGGTCCTGGACGCCATCGAGCAAAATTGCGTCATTTTCCGGGTTCACCGCAGATGAACCGTGGGGAATCGGCGCAATTGCCAGCAGGCCGCTTGGGGTATCGACCAGAGCGAGTTCGCGCAGCAGGGCGTCGCTGAGAACGATCAGGTCGCGCCCTTGAACGAATTCCGCAACCTCGCCGCCGGCCAGCGCCGTTTCAGCGACAACGAGCGTGCTCAAAGGCCCGAATACGGCTTCGTAGGCGGTCACCAGATGGACGCCATCGAGCAGGGTCTGGCCGGTTTTCCGTCGTTCCCGTCCGGACTCTGCCAGCTTCTTCAGTTGTTTGAAGAAGGGGTTGTCGCGGGACTGGATGTGTTTCATAGCAGTGAAAGCTGTTTGGCCACGGGCGCAAAGCTGCGGCGATGGACCGGCGAGGCGCCGTGGGCTTCGAGGGCGGCGAAGTGGGCTGCCGTGGGGTAACCCATGTGGCGGTCGAAGCCGTATTGCGGATAGGCGGCGTGCAGCGCCAGCATGCCGGCATCACGCACGGTCTTGGCGAGGATGGAGGCAGCGGCAATCGAGGCAATCTTGCCATCGCCCTTGACCACGGCCTCGACGGGAATGGGCAGTTTCGGACAACGGTTGCCGTCGACCATCGCCCGCTCCGGCGCCACGCTGAGCGCGGCAACGGCGCGCTGCATGGCGAGAAAGGTGGCTTGCAGGATGTTGAGGCGGTCGATTTCCTCGACACTGGCTTCGGCGACTGCCCAGGCGAGGGCTTTTTCGCGGATTTCAACGGCCAGTGCCTCGCGCCGCTTTTCGGAGAGTTTCTTGGAATCGTTAAGCCCGGCGATTGGTCGCGCCGGGTAGAGGATCACAGCAGCGGCAACGACCGGCCCGGCGAGCGGCCCCCGCCCGGCTTCGTCGATGCCGCAGACGAGGCCCGGGGGAATGATCAGCTCAGGCATTCGATGACGGCACGAGCCGCCTTTTCAGCGTTGTTTTGCCGTAGCTGGAGATGAATGTCGGTGAAGGTTTCCGCGACGGCCACGGCGTTGTCCTTGTCCTCGTAGAGCTTTACCAGCGCTTCGGCCAGTTTCTCCGGGGTGGCATCGTCCTGAAGCAGTTCGGGTACGACAAACCGTCCGGCGAGGACATTCGGCAAGCCGACATACGGCAGGTAAGCCATGCGCTTCATGATCCACCAGCTGAGCTTGGCCAGCCGGTAGGTGATGACCATCGGCCGCTTGATCAAGGCGGCTTCGAGCGTGGCGGTGCCGCTGGCAACGAGCGATACATCGGCGGCGCCGAGTGCATCCTGGGCGTGGCCAAAGAGCAGGCGGAACGGAACATCTCCGGCCTGCTGCTGGTAGATCGCCGTTTCAAACTGGAGCCGGGTCTCGCGGGTGGCGAGCGGTACGACAAACTGGGCATCGGGCAGATAGCGTTCGCGTATGATTTTCGCGGTCTGCACATAGGTGTCGGCCAGCATCGCCAGCTCGCCACGACGGCTGCCGGGCAGCATGCCGAAAATGGGAACGCCACGCGGCAGGGCCAGTTTTTCGCGGACAGCCTCCCTGCGGGTTTCCAGCGGGATGATGTCGGCCATCGGGTGCCCGACGTAACTCACAGGAATACCGGCCCTTTCGTAGAGCGGTGGCTCCATCGGGAAGAGTGCCAACACACGATGCACGGCGCGGGCAATCTTCTTGATCCGCCCACCGCGCCATGCCCAGATCGACGGACTTACGTAGTGAATGGTGCGGATACCGGCAGCCTTGAGATCGGCTTCCAGCCCGAGGTTGAAATCGGGCGCATCGACCCCGATGAAGAGGTCTGGTTTGAGATCGAGGAGGCGCTTTTTCAGTTGCCGGCGAATCCCGGCGATCTCGCGATAATGCTTGAGAGCATCCCAATAACCCATGACCGACAGCTTTTCCATCGGCCACCAGCTATCCATACCCTGCGCCTGCATTTTCGGACCGCCAATGCCGTAGAAGATGACGTCGGGCAGCTGTTTCTTGAGCGCTTCGATCAGGTGACTGGCCAGCAGGTCGCCGGAGGCTTCCCCGGCCACCATGGCAATACGAAAGGCACGCCCCATATCAGCGGATGATGCCTCGCTTGGAGACCTCAAGGAAATCGACAAAACGCTGCACGTCCGGCTGCGTACGGGCATCCTCGGCAAGTTTTGTCTTCGCCTCTTCGAGCAGCAAGCCGGATTTGTACAGGGTCCGGTAGGCACGCTTCAGGGAGGTGATGGCATCGGCGGTGAAACCTCGCCGCTTGAGGCCCTCAACATTGATGCCATACGGCTGCGCGGTATTGCCAGCCGCCATCAGGTAGGGCGGCACATCCTGCAAGATGACTGTGCTGACCGCAGTCATCACATGGGCGCCAACACGGCAAAACTGATGCACGCCGGTGAAGCCACCGAGAATCGCCCAGTCATCGACGATGACGTGGCCGGCCAGCGAGGCATTGTTGGCGAAGGTGCATTTGTTGCCAACCTGGCAGTCATGCGCGATATGCACATAGGCCATGATCCAGTTGTCGTCGCCAATGCGCGTAACACCGGCGTCCTGAACCGTACCCAAGTTGAAAGTGCAAAACTCGCGAATGGTATTGCGGTCACCGATTTCAAGTCTTGTCGGTTCGCCGGCATATTTCTTGTCTTGTGGCACCTCGCCCAGTGAACAAAACTGGAAGATACGATTGTCGCGCCCGATACGGGTATGGCCACGAATCACGCAATGCGGACCAATGACCGTATTCTCGCCAATCTCGACATTCGAGCCGACGATGGTATAAGGGCCGATCTCGACATTGGCGCCGATCTTGGCACCCGGATCGACGATGGCGGTCGGATGAATCATGTTACAGATCCCGCTTGGCACACATCAGGCGAGCCTCGGCTGCCAATTGACCATCGACTCGGGCTTCACCCTTGAATTTCCAGACACCGCGCATCTGACGCTCGATCTCAACGTGCAGATTGAGCTGATCGCCCGGCATGATCGGGCGCTTGAAACGCGCCTCGTCGATCCCAGCAAAATAAAACACATCGCTCTGCGTCGGCTTTTTGCCCTCGGTCTTGAAGGACAGGATGCCAGCCGCTTGCGCGAGTGCTTCCATGATCAGGACACCGGGCATGACCGGATGATGCGGGAAATGCCCGACAAAGAACGGCTCGTTGATGGTCACATTCTTGTAGGCATGAATCGACTTGCCCGGCTCGATGGCCACCACCCGATCAATCAACAGGAAAGGATAGCGATGCGGCAAATACTCTAGAATTTCATGAATATCCATTTAATCAACCCCTTGCTTCTATTTCTTTAAGTTTTTTCTCAAGTTCGGAAATCTTGTCGGCCATTTTTGAGAGCCGACGGATATGCGAAGCATTCCGAATCCAGTCCTCGTGTTCATCAAGCGGAAAGACACTGGTATAAATCCCGGGTTTCTTGATGCTCTTGATTACCGAGGTGCCGCCAGAAATCGTCGTGCCAGCTACGATATCAAGGTGACCGGAAATAATTGACGCACCGCCAACAATGCAGTGTTCCCCCAAGGTCGTACTGCCAGCGATACCGACGCAGCCAGCAAGTACGGAGCGCGGACCGATCTTGCAGTTATGTGCGATATGGACCTGATTGTCGAGTTTACAGCCATCGCCGATCACCGTATCTCCGAGCGCACCGCGGTCAACCGCACAATTGGCCCCGAATTCGACATCATCGCCGACAAGCACACGGCCGATTTGTGGAATCTTTATCCAATCCTGACCGTCGGGAGCGAAACCGAAACCGTCCGAACCAATCACCGTGCCCGCATGCACAATTGCCCGCTTCCCAAGCACGCAGTCGTGGTAAATGACGACATTCGGATAAAGAAGACTCCCATCGCCGATACGAGCACCGTCTCCAATCACGCACCCGGCGTGAATCACGACATCCTCACCTAGAACGACGTCTTCACCAACCGTTACATTGGGTCCAATCCTGCAACTGCCAGGAACTACAGAACGAAGTATGGCCGAGGCGTCCACGCCGGTGAATCGGATATCCTGCGGGTTGAGCAAGGCCGTCACCCGTGCGTAATACGCATACGGGTTGGCGGTTACGATACGTGGCCCAGGAAATCCCGATGCGGCTACCGGGGAAAGAATCAGCGCCGAAGCAGCTGTGGTGTCCAAGGCCGCTGCAAATTTCGGGTTCGAGAGAAAGGAGATATCACCCATGCCTGCTGTGGGCAAAGGTGCCACGCGGTGAATACGCGTTTCGCCGTCCCCAAGCACATCGCCGCCCAAACGGGCGGCGATTTCGGCAAGCGAAAAAGAAACAGCTGCCGCCTTGGCCATTACTTGCCTTCAGCCAGCGCCTTGATCACACGCTCGGTGATGTCGAGACGGGGACTCACCCAGACAACATCCTGCAGTATCAGATCGAATTTGTCGGCCTCGGCAATCTGCTTGATGGCACGATTCGCCTTTTCGATCACGGCCGCATTTTCTTCATTCTGCCGCAGATTCAAATCCTCACGGAACTCACGTTGCTTGCGCTGAAAATCGCGGGAAAGTTCACCAAACTCCTTTTCCTTGGCCCGACGCTCGCTCTCGGCCATGGTCACCGCATTCTTTTCCAGGTTTTCCTGTAAGCCTTGCAATTGCTTGGCCATGCGCTGTAACTCTTGGTCGCGCTTGGCAAACTCACCCTCCAGCTTCTTTGCGGCCTTCTGCGCAGCCGGAGCGTCACGGAAAATCCGTTGGGTGTTCACATAACCGACCTTGAGCTCAGCCGCTGCCACACCGGTAACACTAAGCGCCGAGATCAGGGACGCCAGAACGAGGGACTTAACTTTCAACTTGAAACTCCTGAATCAAAATGTGGTACCCAACTGGAACTGGAAAGACTCCGCCTTGTCGTCATCCTTCTTGTTCAGCGGCATGCCAAAACTGAACTTCAACGGACCGACGGGAGAAATCCATGCCGCCGATATACCGGTAGAATACCGCAAATCGCTGAGCGAGAAATTCTGTCCGTTGCCGTAAACTTGGCCAGCATCAAGGAATAACCCCAAACGCGCCGTTTTTTCCATTCCCGGCAAGCCCCAGAGCAATTCGGCATTGCCCACAACTCGCCGATCGCCGCCAATTCGATAGGATTGGCCCGTCGTAGAATCAATGGTCACTGGACCGAGCGAGGAGGCTTTGTAACCTCGAACCGAGGTTACACCGCCTGCATAATAGTTCTTGAAGAATGGCAGATCCTTGCCACCATAGCCAGCCGCCTGCCCATACTCACCATTGAGCATCAGCGTAAACTTGCTGCTGACTGGAAAATACTGTTGCAATTGGTAACTTGCCCTGTAGTAGGTCAAATCCCCCCCTGGAACTGCGACTTCGACACCAGCCTTCTGGAAGGTCCCTGCCGTCGGGAAGAAAAAACTGTTCTTTCCGTCGCTCACCCAGTTCAGGGTCAGCGGCAAGGACAGATTGGTATCGCCAAAGTTGCGGACAAAATCCTTGTAATACTGTGGACTATCCGAATATGTCGTAATTCGGGTTGAATCAATACCCAAGCCAACACCAATCGACTGCTTCTCGCCAATCGGAAAACCGAAACGGATCGCACCACCGGTGGATGCCGACGAATAGTTCGCAATAGCCAATGAGGATGTATTCACCGTTCGGTGATAGACATCAAAGCCCTGACTGACGCCATCCGGCGTGAAATAAGGATTGGTGTAAGAGAACACGTAGGTCCGGTAGGACTTGGCTGAGTTCACCTGAATCGCAACGTTATTGCCGCTTCCCAGAAAGTTATTCTGCGCTATCGAGCCAGAAAGAATGATCTTGTCTGTGCTTGAGGTTCCGATACCGAGCATGAGGTTACCCGTCGGCTTTTCGGTGACGTTGAGATTCACGTCAATCTGATCGGCCGTTCCCGAAACTGCTGGCGTCTCCACCGACACGTCGGTAAAGAAGCCCAGCTTGTCGATCCGCTGCTTCGACAAGGTCACCTTGTCGGCGTCGTACCAACCACCTTCCATCTGCCGCATTTCACGACGGATGACTTCGTCACGGGTCTTGGTGTTGCCGGTCAGATTAATCCGGCGGACATAAACCCGCTTGCCCGGATCGATGAAGATGGTGAAGGCGACCTTGCGCTTTTCCTTGTCGATTTCCGGCGCAGCATTGACGTTGGCAAAGGCATAACCCTCCTTGCCCAATCGCTCCCCGATGGCCTTGGTCGAATCATTCAACTTTTCCCGAGAGAAGATGTCCCCCGCCTTCACGATGACCAGCTTCTTCAGCTCCTCTTCGGTCATCGAAAAATCACCGGCCAGCTTGACAGAAGACACCTGATAGCGCTCACCCTCAGCAACATTCACGGTAATGTAAACATCGCGCTTGTCAGGCGAGATCGATACCTGCGTCGAATCGACAGCAAACTCAAGGTAGCCCTGATTCATGTAGAAGGACTTGAGTTTCTCAAGGTCACCCGAGAGCTTTTGGCGGGAATACTGATCGTTCTTGGTGTACCAGGTCAGCAAACCAGGCGTAGTCAGCTCAAACAGGGAAAGGAGTTCCTTTTCCTTGAACGATTTGGCGCCAACGATATTGATTTGTTTGATCTTGGCCGCGACACCTTCTTCGATATTGAAGTTGATGCCAACGCGATTGCGCTCCAGCGGGGTAATGGTGGTCGTAATCTCCACACCATATTTTCCGCGGGTCAAATACTGGCGCTTGAGTTCCTGCTCAGCTTTTTCAAGCAACGCACGATCAAAAATACGCCCCTCGGCAATCCCGGTTTCCTTCAAGGCTTTGACGATCACATCCTTCTCGAACTCTTTAAGTCCGACAAAGTTGAGCGATGAAATGGCCGGGCGCTCCTGGACAACGACGACCATCACGCCACCATCGACCTCGACACGCACATCCTTGAAAAAACCGGTGGAAAACAGTGCCTTGATCGACTGAGCGGCCTTGTCGTCGTCCAGCGTATCGCCGACTTTGACCGGCAAGTAGCTGAACACGGTACCCGCCTCAGTCCGCTGGATGCCCTCGACACGGATATCCTTGACCGTAAAAGGAGCAAAGGCCAGCGCAGGCACAGCAAATAGACTGGCAATCAGGGCCGGCAGGAGGGTTTTCTTCATCGTTCAGCTGCTGAACAGGCGATTCAAGTCGTTAAAAAAGGCAAAAGCCATCAGGACAAACAAGATGGAGACGCCAACCTGCTGACTGATCTCCATGGCCCGCTCTGAAAGGGGCCGACGCCTGACGACTTCGATCATATGATACATCAAATGCCCCCCGTCCAGCACCGGGATCGGGAGCAGATTGAGGACGCCGAGGCTGATACTGACCAGGGCCATGAATTTCAGGTAGTAATCCAGCCCCAGCTTGGCCGATTGCCCTGCGTAATCCGCAATGGTCACCGGTCCCGAAAGGTTCTTCCAGGAAACCTCGCCGGTCAGCATCTTGCCCAGCATGACCAAGGTGAACACCGACTTGTCCCAGGTTTCGGAGACAGCCTTGCCGGCAGCATCAAGTGGCCCGTAGCTGACATGCGTTTTCAGCTCCCGCCGGCTCTCGGCCGACTCGGCGACGGCCACCCCGATTTTGCCGATGGTCCGGCCCCGTTCCGAAATTCGCTCGGATTCCACGTCGACCGCAAGCAAGTCATCGTTGCGCTCGACGAGTACATGCAATCTCCGTCCGGGCGCCTCACGTACTTTGAGGACGAAGTCCTGCCAGTTGGCGATTTCCTCACCATCCACCGCGCGAATCCAGTCACCCACCAGCAGCCCGCTTCGCGCCGCCGGACCACCCTCCACCAATTTGCCGATCACCGCCGGGAAATTGGCGCGATAAAAACGCAGGCCAAGACGCTCCAGCGCATCGCCCTCCCAACCCTGATCGCCAGCAGCGGCAAGATGAAGATGACGAACAGAAATCTCACCCTGCTCGTTGATGACCTCCAGTGCCGCCAGTTCGTGATTCACCGCTTTTTGCAACACCAGCCAGCGCAGGTCATTCCAGGTAGCGACCTCCTCGCCATCAACACGACGCACCTGCTCACCATTCTTTACTCCGGCCATGGCTGCCGGCGTATCGGCGGGCGGCGTACCGAGTACCGGCAGCAATTCTTCGCTGCCCGAGATGAATACCACCCAGTACAGGAAAATCGCCAACGCAAAATTGGCGAGCGGACCGGCAGCGACAATCAGGCTGCGCGCGCCGACAGACTGTCGGTTAAAGGCACGGTGCTGCTCGGCGGCAGCCACTTCGCCCTCACGTTCGTCGAGCATCTTGACGTAACCCCCGAGCGGGAAAACGCTGATCGCCCACTCGGTCTGGTCGCGCCCCAGCCGACGCTGCCAGATGACCCGTCCGAAGCCGACAGAGAAGCGCAATACCTTGACCCCAACCCAGCGCGCGGCGGCGTAATGCCCGTATTCGTGGACGACGATCAGGACGCCAAGCACCACCACGAAGGCGGCGAGATAAAAAGCCAGTTCGCTCACGCGAAAGCGCGATCCCGAATCATGGTCATGGCTAACTGCCGCGCCTGGGCGTCCGCCGCCAGCACATCAGCCAGACTGCCCTCAGCCGTCGCCGGCAAGGCAGACAGGACAGCATCATTCAGGCTTGAAATCCCGAGGAACGGCAGTTCGCCATCAAGGAACGCAGCTACGGCAACTTCATTGGCGGCGTTGAGGATGGCCGGCGCCGTGCCACCGGCATCGAGCACATCGTAGGCCAGTTGCAGGCAGCGGAAACGTTCGAAATCCGGCGCCTCGAAATCCAGCCGGCCAATGCTGAACAGATCCAGCGGGGCCACGCCCGCCTGAATCCGCTCCGGCCAGGCCATGGCATAGGCAATGGGCGTTCGCATATCCGGGTTGCCCAACTGCGCAATGACCGAACCATCGCTGTACTGAACCGCTGAGTGAATAACACTCTGCGGATGGACCACGACCTGAATCATCGACGGCGGCGCTGCGAACAACCAGTGGGCCTCGATGACCTCCAGCCCTTTGTTCATCATTGTCGCGGAGTCGACGGAAATCTTGCGCCCCATGACCCAGTTCGGGTGAGCGCAAGCCTGCTCTGGCGTCACCGCTGCCAGCGCCGATAAGGGTGTCTGCCGGAAAGGACCGCCGGAGGCCGTCAGCAGGATGCGCTCAACACCGCAAATCGCGAGGCCGCGCGAAAAATCCGCAGGCAGGGCTTGAAAAATGGCATTGTGCTCGCTATCCACCGGCAACAACTCAGCACCGGATTGCTGAACGGCGTGCATGAACAACTCGCCGGCCATGACCAGCACTTCCTTGTTGGCCAGCAATACCCGCTTACCTGCCTGGGCTGCGGCGAGTGTCGGTACCAGCCCTGCCGCTCCGACAATGGCCGCCATCACCATGGCTGCATCGCTGAGCGTCGCAGCCTGCACCAGTGCGGACTCGCCCCAGGCCACCTCGGTCTTCGAACCCGCATCACCAAGACGCTGACGTACAGTGTCGGCTGTCGCCGCATCGCCGACCACCGCCAGCAACGGCTGGAATTCAAGGCAATCGGCCACAAGCCGCTCAACCTGTCGATGCGCGGTCAGCGCGACCACCCGGTAGCGTTGCGGATGGCGGCGCACGACGTCCAGCGTGGACTGGCCGATTGAGCCGGTAGCGCCGAGGACGGTAAGGCCCTGTGTGCTCATTGCAGGAAAACCAGAAGCATCGCCATCAGCGGCAATGCCGCGGTGTGACTGTCAATACGATCGAGTACACCACCGTGCCCCGGCAACAGCTGACTGCTATCTTTCATGCCGGCCTGTCGTTTGAGCAGGGACTCGAAGAGATCGCCAGCAATCGAAACCAGCGTCAACAAGGGCATGACCAAGGCGATCAGGATCATTTTCGAAACATCAGGGCTGACCATGGACCACTGCGCGAGAAGTGCCAGCAGGGTGGTGGCCAACATCGCCCCGTACGCCCCCTCCCAAGTTTTTCCGGGACTGATATTGGGCGCCAGTTTGCGCTTACCAAAGGCTCGACCGGAGAAATAGGCGGCAATATCGGCCAACGCCACCAACAACAACGCGCCAAACAACCAGCCCGGACCGCGCTCCCGCAGGTCGATCAGCGCAAACCAGGTGGGCAGCAGGATCACCAGACCGACCAAGGCCATTTTCCAGTGGGTTTTGACTTGCCAACGGGATCGTAACCAGAATGGCACCAGGCCCAACCAAAAAGCAATCGAGCACCACAGCATTATTTGCCCTGAGAAACGGAGTTGCGCCGGAGTCAGCAACACTACAGCCAGCATAGCCAGCCCGGTGACCAGTGCCCCAAAACGCAGCTGCCCCGCAGGACAGAAGCCGCAAAGGCGCGCGTACTCCCAACCCGCAATACCGGTAATCACCGCCGTCAACAGCGCCCAAGACCATGAATCAAGCAGGAAAATTGCGGGAATAAGCAGCGCCGCGATGACGAGGGCCGTAATGATGCGCGTCTTAAGCATCCGTCTGACCTGTCACCTGTTCGCTGGTGCGGCCAAAGCGCCGTTCGCGTTGCTGATAGGAGGCAATCGCCTTGTCAAACTGGGCCGTATCAAAATCCGGCCAAAGCGTATCGGTAAAATACAACTCGGTGTACGCCAGTTGCCAGAGCAGGAAGTTACTGATCCGCTGCTCGCCGCCGGTGCGAATGAACAGGTCTGGTTCTGGTGCGTAACGCATCGACAGGTAAGGATCGAGATCGCCTTCCTCGATCACGTTCTGGCCAGGAGCGCGATCGGCGAGCAGGCGATTCATGGCCTGCATGATGTCCCAGCGTCCACCGTAGTTGGCAGCAATGGTCAGATCAAGGCGGGTATTGTTCTGCGTTGTCGCTTCGGCCTCACGGATCAAGGCCTGCAAGCGTGGCTCGAAGCGGGACAGGTCACCGACAACGCGCAAGCGCACGCCATTGCGGTCGAGCTTCTCGACCTCCTGCTCCAGTGCCTTGACGAACAACTGCATCAGCAGGGAAACCTCCTCCTGCGGTCGACGCCAATTTTCCGACGAAAACGCAAACAGGGTCAGGTACTGGATGCCACGTTCCAGGCAGGCGCGTACCATCTCGCGGACCAGCTCGACGCCTTTGACGTGCCCGGCAACGCGCGGCAGAAAACGCTTTTTCGCCCAACGGCCATTGCCGTCCATGATAACAGCCACGTGCGAAGGCATGGCTGCCGCCGTCGGAATCTGCCGCGTCGAACTGGAGAAAAATGCCATCAGGCCGGTCGTATGCCGCGCCGACTCAGATCTGCATCAGCTCGGCCTCTTTGGCAGCGAGCATCTTGTCAACTTCGGTGATGAACTTGTCGGTCAGCTTCTGGACATCGTCCTGTGCCTTGCGCTCGTCATCCTCGGGAATTTCGCCCTTTTTCAGCGCATCCTTGAGGTGGGTATTGGCATCACGACGCAGGTTACGGATCGCCACCTTGGCACCCTCACCTTCATGCTTGACGACCTTGATCATTTCCTTGCGGCGCTCTTCAGTCAGTGCCGGCATCGGGACACGGATCAGATCACCTTGCGAGGCGGGATTCAAACCGAGGTCGGAATCACGGATCGCCTTCTCCACCTTTTGCACCATGTTTTTTTCCCAAGGCTGCACGCCCAGGGTACGGGCATCGACCAGGGTGATGTTCGCCACCTGATTCACCGGCACCGGCGAACCATAGTAATCAACCATGACGTGGTCAAGCAGGCCGGTGTGTGCTCGGCCGGTACGAATCTTCAGGAGGTCGTTCTTCAGCGCCTCCAGGGACTTCTGCATCTTGTGTTCGGCGTTTTTCTTGAGTTCGGCGATCATGTTTGTCTCCCTCAGCAATAGACCAGCGTACCTTCATCTTCACCACAGACCACGCGCTTCAGCGCACCGGCCTTGAAGATCGAGAACACGTTGATCGGCAATTTCTGATCGCGGCACAACGCGAACGCAGTCGCGTCCATCACCGCGAGGTTCTTGGAGATCGCTTCGTTGAAGCTGATCTTGTCATAGCGCGTCGCCGACGGATCTTTTTTCGGATCAGCGGAATAGATCCCGTCGACCTTGGTCGCTTTCAGCACGATTTCCGCGCCAATTTCCGAACCGCGCAGCGCTGCAGCGGTATCGGTGGTAAAGAAGGGGTTGCCTGTGCCGGCACCGAAAATCACGATCTTGCCTTCTTCAAGGTAGCGGATGGCCTTGCCACGGATATAGGGCTCAATCACCTGCTCGATATTCAGGGCCGACTGCACTCGCGCATTCAGGCCGCATTGACGCATCGCGTCGGACAGGGCCATGGCGTTCATCACCGTGGCCAGCATGCCCATGTAATCTGCGGTAGCGCGATCCATCCCGGTAGCCGTACCGGCCATGCCGCGGAAGATGTTGCCACCGCCGATCACGACACCGATTTCCACCCCCATGTCAGCGACCGCCTTGATCTCCCCGCAAATCTCACCGATCACTTTCGGATTGATGCCGTAGGCGTCGGTGCCCATCAGGGCCTCACCGGAGAGTTTCAGGAGGATGCGCTTGTACTTGGGCGTGGTCATCGGCGTTCCTTTCAATTACTTCTTGGCAGCTGCAGCAGCGGCTTGGGCGGCAACTTCAGCAGCGAAGTCGTCAACCTTCTTCTCAATGCCTTCACCGACCATGTACAGCGTGAAGCTGGCAACGCTGGCACCCTTGGCCTTGAGCAGTTGCTCAATGGTCTGCTTGCCGTCTTCAGCCTTGACGAACACCTGACCAAGCAGGGTCACGTCCTTCAGATACTTCTGCACGGTACCTTCGGCGATCTTTTCCAGCATCGCTTCCGGCTTGCCGGCTTCGCGGGCCTTCTCGATGGCAACGCGACGCTCGGTGTCGAGCAGTTCGGCGGAAACACCGGAGGCATCCAGCGACTTCGGCTTGGAAGCAGCGATGTGCATCGCCAGATCCTTGCCCAGCTGCTCATCGCCACCGACCAGATCAACAACAACGCCCACCTTGGCGCCACCGTGAATGTAGGAAACCAACTTGCCCTTGGCTTCGAAGCGAACGAAGCGACGGATAGTCATGTTTTCGCCGATCTTGCCAACCAGTGCAGAACGGGTGGACTCGACAGTACCCTCGCCCATCGGCAGTGCGGACAGCGCAGTGACGTCAGCTGGATTGTGGTCAGCGACCAGCTTGGCGGAACCATTGGCCAGGGCGATGAACTCGTCGTTCTTGGCAACGAAGTCGGTCTCGCTGTTAACTTCGATGATCGCGCCGGTCTTGCCATCGGCAGCGATGCTGACGGCAACGATACCTTCTGCAGCAACACGTGCAGCTGCCTTGGAGGCCTTGTTACCCAGCTTGACGCGAAGAATCTCTTCCGCCTTGGCCATGTCGCCATCGGCCTCGGTCAGGGCCTTCTTGCATTCCATCATCGGCGCGTCGGTCTTGCCGCGCAGCTCTGCCACCATACCTGCGGTAATTGCCGCCATATTCTTTTCTCCTGAGCTTGTGAAACAGGCGGAGCATGCCGCTCCGCCATTACATCCAGATTTCGGACTTATTCGGCCGCTTCTTCGACTTCGACGAATTCGTCATCGCCACCGGCGGCAACGATGTCGGCAACCACCTGGCTGCGACCTTCGAGGATGGCGTCAGCCACGCCACGGGCATACAGCTGAATGGCGCGGGAAGAGTCGTCGTTACCCGGGATGACGTAATCGACGCCGTCCGGAGAGTGGTTGGTATCGACGACACCGATCACCGGGATGCCCAGCTTGCTGGCTTCGGTGATGGCGATCTTGTGGTAGCCAACGTCAACAACGAAGATGGCGTCCGGCAGGCCGCCCATTTCCTTGATGCCGCCGATGGACTTCTGCAGCTTTTCCAGTTCGCGACGGAAGGTCAGTGCTTCCTTCTTCGGCATGCGCTCGAGGTCGCCGGCTTCGACAGCCAGTTCCATGTCCTTCAGACGCTTGATCGAGGTCTTGACCGTCTTGAAGTTGGTCAGCATGCCGCCCAGCCAACGCTGGTCGACAAACGGGGCGCCAGCGCGCAGCGCTTCTTCGCCGATGATTTCACGGGCCTGGCGCTTGGTGCCAACGAAGAGGATGTTGCCGCGATTGGCCGCCAGCTTGCGAACGAAAGCCATGGCTTCGTTGTACTTGACCAGGGTCTTTTCGAGGTTGACGATGTGAATCTTGTTGCGGGCACCGAAGATGTACGGGGCCATCTTGGGGGACCAGAAACGGGTCTGGTGGCCGAAGTGAACGCCGGCTTCCAGCATTTCGCGCATAGTAACGGACATGACAATTTCCTTTTAAGGGTTGAACCGCCACCCGCCGGAAACGTTCGCCATTCTTGATTTTTGGCGAACACCCTTAATCGGCGGATGTGAGGATTTGATCGCCTGCACCACGCAGAACGACCATTCAACCTGACAAAGACGTCAGGAAGAACCCGAAGATTATAGCAGCATCACCGCCTCTCCGGAAGGCCGCCCGCGCTGCCTCAGTAACCGTTTTTCTTCAATGCCAGCAACTGCAGCATGCGACCCAGATAAGGCCGCCAGTCCGGCATCTCGAGACCAAAATCGGCAGCCAACCGGCTGCAATCCAGCCGCGAATTAGCCGGACGCCTGGCCGGCAGGGGGTAGGCACTGCTTGGAATCGGCACAATCGCTTCCGGCATCAGGGGAAGATCGAACCTGGGCATGCCTCGCGCCTGACGAACGATCTCCCGTGCGAACTCGCACCAACTGACAGGATTTGCCGCCGCAAGGTGATAGATCCGGTTTTCTCCCGGTTTTTGCAGTTCACCGCAGCGCAACATGGCCACCGCCACGCCGGTCACCGTGGCAATCAGCGCCGCGGGCGTCGGCGCGCCGATCTGGTCGTCCACGACATTAAGCGATTCCCGTTCGCCCGCCAGGCGCAGGATGGTCTTGACGAAGTTATTGCCCCGCGCGCCGAACACCCAACTGGTCCGAAAAATCAGCGATTTCCCGCCCACGGCCCGGATCGCCTCCTCGCCCGCCAGCTTGCTCTCACCGTAGACCGACAACGGGGCCACCGCATCATTCTCGACATAGGGCGTCGGCTTGCGGCCATCGAACACGTAATCCGTGGAGTAATGCACCAACAGGGCACCCTGCCGGACAGCCTCCTCAGCCAGCACGCCCGGTGCCTCGGCATTGATGCGGAACGCCAGATCCCGGTTGCTCTCCGCCTGATCGACCGCCGTGTAGGCCGAGGCATTGACGATCAACCGCGGTTGCGTCGCCCGCACCAGACGGCGGATAGCTTCCGGGTCGCCCAGATCGCACTCGGCCCGCCCGCAGGCGATCAGTGGCCCATAAGGCGCCAGCGAACGCTGCAACTGCCAGCCCACCTGACCATCCTTGCCCAGCAACAGCGTCGTCATCGCATCCCGCCTCCGAAACAAAGTGCGAAGTATGCCACCGCCTGCGTTCCCCGGTTTTGAGAAAGACCGTGCATCATTTATCCTTCGCCCTTCCCCAACGCACCAAGAACCGCCATGAGCATCACCATCAAGACCCCGGAAGAAATCGAGAAAATGCGCGTCGCCGGGCGTCTCGCCAGCGAAGTCCTGGACTACATCACCCCCTACGTCGTTGCCGGCGTCACCACCGAACAACTCGACAAGCTCTGCCACGATTACATGGTCGATGTTCAGCAGTGCATTCCGGCGCCGCTCAACTATGCGCCTTCCGGCTACAACCCTTACCCCAAGTCGATCTGTACCTCGGTCAACCAGCAGGTCTGCCACGGCGTCCCAGGTGACCGCGTACTGAAGAACGGCGACATCATCAACCTCGACATCACGACGATCAAGGATGGCTACCACGGCGATACCAGCCGCATGTTCATCGTCGGCGAAGGCTCGATCCAGGCCAAGCGCCTGTGCGAAATCACCTTTGAATGCATGTGGCTCGGTATTTCGGTCGTCCGCCCCGGAGCCTTCCTGGGCGATATCGGTGCGGTCATCCAGAAACATGCAGAGAAGAACGGCTACTCGGTCGTCCGCGAATTCTGCGGCCACGGTATCGGCAAGAAATTCCATGAAGACCCTCAGGTCCTGCACTACGGCAAGGCGGGTACCGGACCCCGCCTGGAACCCGGGATGATGTTCACCATCGAACCGATGATCAATGCCGGCAAGGCGGCGATCCGCGAGATGGCTGACGGCTGGACCATCGTCACCAAGGATCGCAGCCTGTCCGCGCAATGGGAGCACACGCTGCTGGTGACTGAAACCGGCTACGAAGTAATGACATTGTCAGGCGGCTGCCGCCCCAAACCGGACTGGATCCAGTGAAAGCGGTCGACGTTACGGGCCTGCGGGCCGAGCTCAAGGCGTGCCAGAGCGCGCTGCAAGCCGCCTACGCCGAGAACAACAACGCTGCCATGCTGCTACGCGAACGCAGCCGTCAGGTCGACCACATCCTGCAGCAACTGTGGCTATCCTTTGATTTCCCGGCCTCGATGGCGCTTGCCGCAGTGGGCGGCTATGGCCGTGGAGAACTGTTCCCTGCATCGGATATCGATCTTCTGATCCTCCTGCCCCAGCCACCGAGTGCGCTGACCCAGGAAAAACTGGAACGATTGGTCGGGTGCTTCTGGGATATCGGTCTGGAAATCGGGCATAGTGTCCGGACCGTTCAGGAATGCCTCAATGAAGCAGCAGGTGACATCACAGTACAGACCGCACTGCTCGAAGCACGCCTGCTGACCGGCAACGGAAAGCTGTTCAGCACCTTCCGGAAGCGCCTGCAAGGCAATCTCGACCCACTGGTCTTCTATGAAGCCAAGCGCCTGGAGCAGCGGGAACGCTACCTGCGCTTCAACGAAACGCCCTTCAGCCTGGAGCCGAACTGCAAGGAAGCACCAGGTGGTCTTCGCGATCTGCAGATCATTTTCTGGATCGCCAAAGCAGCCGGATTCGGCAACGATTGGGAGTCGCTGGCGACGAACGGCATCCTGACCGAAGATGGCGTCGCACAGGCACGGCAGTGCGAAGACTACCTGACGCACTTGCGTATCCGGCTGCATCTGCTGCTCGGCCGCCGCGAAGACCGTCTGCTGTTCGATTACCAGAACACACTGGCCGGTAAATACGGTTTCGTATCGAATGATGCCAAGCGTGCCTCCGAGCAGTTGATGCAGGAGTACTACCGCAACGCAAAGGCAGTCACGCTTCTCAACACCATCCTGCTGCAGAACATGGGTGCAGCGCTGGCGCCGGAAAACGAACAGCTTCCGCAAACCCTCGACGATGACTTTCAGTCGGTCGGCGCACTGCTGGACATTCGCGATGAAGACCTGTTCCAGAAAAAGCCTTCGGCGATTTTCGACAGCTTCAAGGTCATGCAGGAAAGCCACGAACTGCAGGGCATGACCGCGCGCACCCTGCGTGCCCTGTGGCGTGCAGGAACGCAAATCACGCCAGAATTCCGTGCCGACCCGGCACATCGGGCCGCCTTCCTGTCGCTGCTGCAATCCGACCGCGGTATCGTCCATGAATTCCGGCGGATGAACCAGCTCGACATCCTCGGCGCCTATCTGCCCAACTTCGGCCGCATCGTCGGCCAGATGCAGCACGATCTCTTCCACGTTTACACCGTCGATCAGCACATCCTGCAGGTCATGCGCAATCTGCGCCGCTTCACGATGAGTGAATTCGCCCACGAGTATCCGTTATGCTCGCGCATCGTCAGCGAACTCGACCGGCCGTGGCTGCTCTACGTTGCGGCACTGTTCCACGATATTGCCAAGGGTCGCGGCGGCGATCATTCCGAACTTGGCACCGTCGACGCCCGCGATTTTTGCAACAATCACCAGTTGACCGCAGATGACACCGAACTGGTCGTCTGGCTGGTCCAGAAGCACCTGATCATGTCAACGGTCGCTCAGAAGGAGGACCTGACCGACCCGGACGTCATTGCCAATTTTGCCGCCATGGTCGGCGATACCCGTCACCTGCAGGCACTGTACCTGCTGACCCACGCCGACATCCGCGGCACCAGCCCCAAGGTCTGGAACCAGTGGAAGGGTAAGCTTCTGGCTGATCTCTACTATCAGACGCTGAACTTCCTCAACCAGGACGAAGCTCCGGCTGCGCACGGCATCATCGCCGACCGTCAGGCCGAGGCCATGCGCCTGCTGCGTTTTTTCGCCCTCTCCGATACCGTCCATGAACGTCTGTGGAAGCAACTGGACACCGTTTACTTCCTTCGTCATTCGGCGGAAGAGATCGCGTGGCACACGCGTTCTCTACACTACCGCATCTTCAACAATAAACCCGTGGTCCGTGCGCGCCTGCACAGCGATGGCGAAGGATTGCAGGTCATGGTCTATACCCAGGATCAACCTGACCTCTTTGCCCGTATCGTTGGCTTTTTCGCCCGCACCGGCTATAGCATCGTGGACGCCAAGATTCACACCACGGCTCACGGCTATGCGCTGGACAGCTTTGTTGTGCTCGATGTCGAGGAACGCGAAAACAACCGCGACATGCTGGCCTATATCGAACACGAACTAGAAAACCGCTTGATCCACCAGTTGCCGCCGGATGTGCCGGCACGCGGACGCGTGTCACGCCAGGTGAAGCACCTGCCAATCAAGCCTGAAGTCAGCATCCGCGGCGACGAAAAAGGCGCGCACTTTATCCTTTCCCTGGTAGCAGCCGACCGTCCAGGCCTTCTCTACTCGGTAGCCAACATACTTGCAGAGCACGGTGCTAATCTGCACACAGCCAAGATCACCACACTTGGCGAGCGTGCCGAGGACGTCTTCCTCGTCAGCGGTGGCGACCTGCGCGACAGCAACAACCGTATTCGTCTCGAGACCGAGTTGCTGGACATCCTGAAGGTTTAGCTGGTCATGTGGCCAGCCTGAGGGTTGGCGCTCCGGAAAATACCGGAACGCCCCCTCAGAAGATCAGACCGACAACCCCATCGGCGGGCAGTTATTCCGGCACCCGACCAGCTTTTCGATAATCGCTCGCACGCGCCCCATAGCTTCCTGTAGTACCGGCTCCAGACTTTCGAAATGGATGCCGTTCGAACTGCTCCCCCGTCCAGCAGCGTGGTTGGCAACGACATTGATCGCTGCATAAGGCAACCCAAGTTCGCGTGCCAAGGCCGCTTCAGGCATCCCCGTCATGCCAACCAGATCGGCGCCATCGCGCTCCAGCCGATTGACTTCGGCAGCAGTTTCCAGCCGAGGTCCCTGCGTCGCCGCATAAACACCATCCAGCTTGACCTCGATGCCCAGCATGGCGGCTGCATCTCGGATCTGTCGACGCAGCCCGGCATCATAGGGCTCGGTAAAGTCAATATGGGTTACCGGACCGCCAACACCATCAAAAAAGGTGGATTTCCGCCCCCAGGTGTAATCGATGATCTGATCGGGCAAGACGATATCTCCCGGCTGCAGGTCCGCCCGGATACCACCGACGGAGGCCACGGAAATCACCCCGGTCGCCTTGTGATGATGCAACGCCCACAGATTCGCACGGTAATTGACCATATGCGGCGGGATGGTATGACCGTAGCCATGACGCGGCAGGAACATCGCCGGCTGCCCGCAGATCTCTCCGAACACCACGGCCCCAGAGGGTTCGCCAAAGGGTGTCCGCACCACTTCACGATGCGAAACATCAAGATTGGACAGCGTCGTCAATCCGCTGCCGCCGATAATTGCCAACATGTTCAGGCCTTTCTGTACGCCAGCAAGGACGCCAGCGTGGGAACGACGCTTTTCAGCGCCGGATATTGAGGTCGTCCGCGGGCGAGTTCAACAACATTGTCGCCCAGCTTGCGATACAGCGCATGTTGGCGCTGACCGGTAAAAGGCAGCCCCGCCAAGGTCTTGTCATTGTGGTAGCGCACCAGTGTATCCCGGCCGATATCCTTGGCTTGCCAAGGAATCGCGGTCCGGTCGACAAGATGGAGTGCATTCACGGTCGGCAACCTGACTGCGAGCTCAGCCACCGCCCGATGGGTCTTTTCACGGTAGGCGGCCACCGCCATGCCGCCATCGCCAACACTGGCTCCCGTCACATCGGCCGGAGCACCCATCAGCCAGCAGACGACGGAATCGGGTGCAAAATTCGCAATCGCGGAAACCTGCACTTCATCAAGCGCTGCAACATCAGCCTGCAGAAACTGCACTGCCTCACCGCTCACCCGCGCCCGTGTCGCCTCAAGGCACTCCGGTAAGACATCGATGGCAAACACCTGCATTCCTCGTTTCGCCAAGGCCTGCGTAGCGAAGCCAATGCCGCACCCCACATCGAGCACCCGTTGTCCGGGAACCAGCGATGCCATCCAGTCGTAATCGCCGCGGCGCACGTAGGCCAGCCCCTCCTCCTCCCAATAGGAAATGAACTCGGCGACCGTTGCACCGCTCATGCATCATCCTTCATGGCGTGGATCGCCGGCAGGTTGCGCCAGGCGCCATCGACATCCATGCCGAAGCCAAAAACGAAACGATCCGGCACCGTCAAGCCAACGAAATCTGCATGAATCGGCTTCTGCTTCCCGTTCAGCTTGTCGGCAAAGACCGCCAGCAGGACCTCGGCAGCCCCCAGACGGATCAGACTTTCCTTGACCGCCGCGAGGGTCACTCCTTCGTCGAGAATGTCATCGACGACCAATACAGTGCGCCCCTTCACCGGCATCCACGGCGCCATGCGCCAGGAAATCTTGCCGCCCTGAGTCTCCGGGCCGTAACGGGTAGCATGGAGATAATCGAAATCGAGGGGAAAATCGAGCTTGGGCAGCAGATGACCGCAAAAAATAACACCACCGGTCATTACACACAGCACCAGCGGATGCCTGTCGGCCAAGTGCGAGCGAATCTTGCCGGCGACAACATCAAGTGCCGCCTGAACCGCCACCGCATCATGAACAACCTCGGCCCCAGCCAGCAGCATGCGGGCTTTTTCCTGATCCATTTATTCCCCCAGAGACTTAAGATAGGCATCGAACACCGACCCGACCTCTGGATGACGCTGCCCAAAAACAACGGTCGCCTGCAGGTAGCCGAGCTTTGAGCCGCAGTCGTAGCGCGTCCCGTCGTAGCGATAGGCCAGCACCTGTTCTTCCGTCAGCAATGACGCAATCCCGTCGGTCAGCTGAATTTCGCCACCGGCGCCCGGCTTGATGGTTTCCAGATGATGGAAAATCCGCGGCGTCAGGATATAGCGTCCAACCACCGCCAGCGTGGACGGTGCGTCTTCCGGTTTTGGCTTCTCGACGATGGCATTGACCTGCTCAACGCGGTCGGCGACCTTGCGCGCGTCAACGATGCCGTAGCTCTTGGTATCGGCACGCGGCACATCCTGCACGCCCAGCACCGAGCAACGGTAGTAATCGTAGGTATCGGTCATCTGCTTCATTACCGCTGGCTTCCCGTCGAGCAGGTCATCGGCGAGGATGACCGCGAACGGTTCGTCACCGATCACCGGCTTGGCGCAGAGCACGGCATGACCAAGACCGAGCGCCTCAGGCTGGCGGATGTAGATGCAGTTGATGTTCTTCGGAATCATGCTGCGCACGAATTCCAGCATTTCGTGCTTGCCGCGCGCTTCCAGTTCGCTCTCCAACTCGTAGGCCTTATCGAAATGGTCCTCGATGGCGCGCTTGGAACGACCGGTAACGAAAACCATGTCGGTAATCCCAGCCGCTACCGCCTCCTCGACCGCATACTGAATCAGCGGCTTGTCGACGATCGGCAGCATCTCCTTCGGACTGGCCTTGGTAGCCGGCAGAAAACGGGTGCCCATACCGGCAACCGGGAACACCGCTTTGCGAACTTTCTTCATCATTCGACTCCGTCTTCGAGCATTTTTTTCAATTGTGCCTCATCAATCACGGCGACGCCGAGTTCGATGGCTTTATCCAGTTTCGAACCAGCTTCCTCGCCGGCCACCACGTAATCCGTCTTTTTCGAGACCGAGCCGGAGACCTTGCCGCCGGCCGCCTCGATCAAGTCTTTTGCCTCGTCGCGCTTCAGAGTCGGCAAGGTGCCGGTCAGCACGAAGGTCTTGCCGGCCAACAGCGACACCGCCCCCCCCCCTGCCGGCATCGCCGGCAAGGCAGCGAGCAACTCGACGCGGCGCATGGCCAACGCGGCGAGCAGACCGCGATTGCCCCCACCCTTAAGCCACTCGGCCAAGGCATCGATGACATCGCCAGGAATGCCGGCGCTCGACAAGGCGGCAGCATTCAGCCCCTGGGCCGCCAGGGATTCGCCGTCGACCACCGCCGCCAATTGCCTGGCGCGCAATGGCGTCAGGCGTGGCACGCCCAGCACCACATAGAGTTCCCGCCATTCCAGTTTTTCGGCGAGTCCGGGATGCGGCGCATGCTCATCGGACGGCGCAACGCCGATTTCCGGACGCAGCAGATCATCGATCGCCTCCACGTTGCGCTCTTCGGCAAAGAAATCGGCGATGGCCGCCGCCACCGTCGCCCCGATGTCGGGCAAAACCGCCAGCAGCGGCGCCGGTGCACGGCGCACGCGCTCGACGCTGCCCAGCCAGTCAGCCAGGGTCTTGGCCGTCGATTCGCCAACATGGCGGATACCCAGCGCGAACAGCAGGCGCGCCAGCAGGGGCCGGCGACTGGCAGCAATGCCTTCCAGCAGATTCTCAGCCCAGCGCGTCGGCACCTGCCCGGCTTTGGACGTTTCCGGCACCGTACCGTCACGTTCGTCGGCGCGCCGCTTCATTTCGAGCAGATCATCGAGCGTCAGACGATAAAGATCAGCGATGCCATGCACATAATCGAACTCGACCAGACGCTCGACGTAACGCTCGCCCAGACCCTCGATATCCATCATTCGCCGCCCGGCAAAATGCAGGATGGCCTGGATGCGCTGGGCGCTGCACGAAAAACCGCCGGAACAGCGCGTCACCGCCTCGCCCGGTTCGCGCGCGACGTGTGCGCCGCACACCGGGCAGGCGTCGGGCATGACGAAAGGCAGGGCATCGGTCGGGCGTCGCTCGGCAACCACGCCCAGCACTTCCGGAATGACATCACCAGCTCGCCGCACGATGACCGTATCGCCGATGCACAAGCCACCCTTGCGCTCGACCTCATCGGCGTTGTGCAGGGTGGCGTTGGTCACGGTAACGCCGCCAACAAACACCGGTCTCAGGCGCGCCACCGGCGTCAGCGCACCGGTGCGACCAACCTGGATGTCGATGGCCTCGACCACAGTCAGCGCTTCCTGCGGGGGATATTTGTGCGCCACCGCCCAGCGCGGTTCGCGTGAACGGAAACCGAGGCGTTGCTGTACGGCCAGGCTGTTGACCTTATAGACAACCCCATCGATATCGAATGGCAGGCTGTCGCGTAATTCGGCGACTTTTCGGTGAAAACCGGCCAGCGCCTCGCCGCCAGCCAGCACGGCGCGATGTTCGCAGACCGGCAGGCCAAAGGCGGCAAGGGCATCGAGCACTTCGGCATGCGTCGCCGGCATGACCCAACCGTCCACCGCCCCCAGGCCGTAGGCGAAGAAACACAAGGGACGGCTGGCGGCGATCGCCGGATCGAGTTGGCGGATGCTGCCAGCCGCGGCATTACGCGGATTGACCAGGGTCTTTTCGCCGCGCGCGGCGGCCGTGGCGTTGTAGCGCTCGAGATCATCGCGCCGCATGAACACCTCGCCGCGCACCTCCAACACTGGCGGCGCATTGCCCTTGAGGCGCAGGGGAATCTGGTGCAGCGTACGCAAGTTCTGCGTCACATCCTCGCCGGTCGCACCGTCGCCGCGCGTCGCCCCACGCACCAGAATGCCGCTTTCGTAGCGCAGGCTGATGGCCAGGCCGTCGAATTTCAATTCGGCGGCGTATTCAACCGGCGGTTCACTATCGGACAAGGCCAGTTCACGGCGGATGCGGGCATCGAAATTCAGCGCCCCCGAGGATGCGGTATCGGTTTCCGTCTGGATCGACAGCATGGGCACGTCGTGCCGCACCGGCTCGAATTGGGCCAACGGCCGCCCGCCAACCCGCAATGTCGGCGAATCTGCGGTGCACAGCTCCGAATGGGCATTTTCCAGCGCGACCAGCTCGCGGTAGAGCTTGTCGTACTCGGCGTCAGGCACAGTCGGCGCATCGAGCACATAGTACGCATGATTGTGGCGTTCCAGCTCCGAACGCAGAAAAGCCGCCCTTTCGGCGGCCTCGACCGGCGTGGCCATCAAGAGAAGAGTCGCAGTGCCTGCGGCGAACCGGCCGCGAGATCGAAGCTGGCCATCGTCGCCTGCGGCTTGCCAATGAATTCGCGACGAATGTGATCGAGCTGAGCATCGGACAGCGGCTGACGATTGTCATCGACCAGCGCTCCCTGCAAGGTCTCGGCAAAACGCTTGGCGGTCTCGATCATCTGCATGAAGACACGCTCGCCATGATTGACCCGAGGGACATCAAGCAGGAAGGTCAGGCCATGGGTACTGATATTGCGGACGTTATCGGGAGAGAAGCGTGCAGTTTCATAGTTCTGAAGATGGAATTGCGCACGGCCATCATCATCGTAGCGGGTAAAGATGCCATCAGCACCCAGCACCATGCCCGCCGCTTCAGCCAAGGCCCGGATTTTCGTACCCGAAAATGCCGATCCTCGACTAACCAGATTCAGGCCGATTTCCAGGTCGACCGCGGCACAGAAACGGTCGATTTCAGCGGCCTGATCGAGCACGCGTGACGACGGCATGTCAGCCACCGCCATCAGCTCATCGGCCAGCGCCTGCATGGCAGTGGTAAAAGTCGCAACATCCGCTTCCGAAGCCGGGCCGAGGCGATTGACCAGTCGCAGACCGACACGCAGGCGGCGGACGCTGTGGGTGTTGTCTACGTTCAAACGCTCCCACTCGCGGTTACGCTCGTTGTAGCCGACCCAGTGCACCGGCTTGCTGATGCGCTGAATGGCCTCGCGTTGCGAATGCAGAATCTGGACCACGGACACCGGCTCGACCAGTTCCATGGCGACAACAAATTCGATACGCGGATCCAGCAGCGCCGCAGGCACCTCGCCGACACGCTCATCAACGGACTCGGCCAGCCGCTCGTCGGCTAGTGCATCAACGGCTGGGGGCATCGCCGCAGCCAACGCTTCCAGCACCACTCCCGGTGCATCCGGCTGCACGGCCACGGTCGGATCATTCGGCTCAAGGAGTGGCGCATCAAGGCTGGGCTCAACCCACCCCGCTGCGGCCACCGGCGACGGCGCCATCAGTTCGGGTTCGCCGTGTTTTTGCGTTGACCCGGCAGATGCGGTACCACCACCGAGCAACACGTCGTCATGCTGTGGCTTGAGCATGGCCTCGGCCACCTTGCGATGACGCATCTCCTGCCACTTGTTGTAGCCCAGCACCCCCACCACCGCGGCGGCGCCCAGGCCAATCAATCCCATCTGGAGTTCGGTCATTTAAGCCGTATCCCTCATTTTCAATGCTTCCTGAATATCCACTTCGACAACGCGGGAAACACCGGATTCCTGCATCGTCACGCCGACCAGCTGTTCGGCCATTTCCATCGCGATTTTATTATGGGAAATGAACAGGAATTGCGTTGCACCTGACATTTTCTTGACCATGCTGCAGAAACGTTCGGTATTGGAGTCATCCAGCGGCGCATCGACCTCGTCGAGCAGGCAGAATGGCGCCGGGTTGAGCTGGAACATCGAGAACACCAGTGCAATCGCCGTCAGTGCCTTTTCGCCACCGGAAAGGAGATGAATGGTCGAATTCTTCTTGCCCGGCGGCTGCGCAATCACCTGCACGCCGGCATCGAGGATTTCCTCGCCGGTCATCACCAGTTCTGCCTTGCCGCCACCGAATAGCTCCGGGAAGAGCATGCCGAAATGGCCGTTCACCGTATCGAAGGTGCTCTGCAGCAGATCTCGCGTTTCGCGGTCAATGCGGCGAATGGCGTTTTCCAGCGTTTCCATCGCCTCGGTCAGATCGGCCGCCTGCATATCAAGGTAGCCCTTGCGCTCGGTCGCGGCATCCAGCTCCTGCAGCGCCGCAAGGTTAACCGCCCCCAGTTCGGCAATGGCGTTGTTGAGGCGAGTGATTTCCCCCTGCAGTACCGGCGGCTTGACGCTACCCAGTTCCGGCGCAAGTTGCAGCGTCAGTGCGACCTCATTGGCGCCGGCTTCCAGCAACTGCATCGAAAACTGCTCGGCACTGAGCGCCGCCGCCTGTTCCTTGAGTTTCAGTTCGCCGATCCGCACCCGCAACGGCTCCAGCCCCTGCTCGATTCTCAGGCGCTGCTCCTCCAACAAACGCAGCGCCGAGGTTGCCGCTTCCAGTGCATCGCGCCGCGCCGACAGCGCCTTTTCGGCCACCTGCCGTGCCTCCAGCGCCTGCTGCAACTGGGCTTCCATGACATCGTCCGGCGCCACCACCACCTGCTCGGCGCAGGCCGCGCGGTCACGCTCGATCCTGTTCAGTTCGCGCTGGGCGACCGCCTGTTGGGCAAAAATGTCCTGCAGCTTGCTGTCGGCTTCGCGTGCCGAGAACTGCGCTTCGCGCAAGGCGCGGTCGAAATCGGCATTGCGTTCGCGTTCGGCACGAACGGCACGCTCACACTCATCGAGGCGGCTCTGCGCGCCGGCGACCAGCACGCGGATGCGCGACAGCCCGTCACGGATTTCCTCGATCCGCTCATCGGCGGCCATCTCGCGTTCGCGCTCGGACTCTTCCTCTTCCTTGAGTTCGGCCAACTGCTCGCTGACCCGCGCCTTCTGCTCGCGATAACGCTCGATGGCCTGCGACAGCTTGAGCACATCCATCTGCACGACATGCACGCGCTGCTGGCGGTCGGTGACGTACTGGCGGGTTTCGCCGATTTCTTCCTGCTTGTCGGCCAGTTGCTCGTCAAAGATCGCCAGTTGCTCGCGCAGGTCAGCGGCTTTGTCATCGGCCATGGCAATGCCTTCGGCAAACCCCTCGATTTCCCGCTGCCGTTCGAGCAGGCCGTGCTCGCCCTGATCCGGCGCAAAAAACGTCAGGCTGCTGCGCGTCAGCAAATCGCCGCCGCGGGTGACGATGGTGGCGTTTTCCGGCAAATCCGCGCGCCGGGCCAGCGCCTCCGCCAGCGTTTCGGCAATTCGCACACCGCCCAGCCAGTCATTGAGCACGGCCCCAAAAGCCGCATCCTCACAGCGCACTTTTTGCGCCAGCGAACCGTCAGCTGCGGTGAACCCGGAAATTGCCTGAAAACCACCCGTTTCCGGCAGGGCCACCGCCAGCCGTGCATCCGGCCGGTCGTGCAGCCATTCGTCGAGCCGCGACGGGTCGTCACAGGCAATCGCCGATAGCCGTTCGCGTAGCACCGCCTCGACAGCCTCTTCCCAGCCGGCCTCGACGTGCAGCTTCTGCCACAGCGGTGGCGCCGACTCCAGACCGTGGCGGCGCAACCACTCCGGCAACTTGCCGGCCGCCTGCGTCTTTTGCTGCATTTGTTCCAGCGCGGCCCGACGCGCCTGCGCCGCCGCCAGCTCGCGCTCCAGCCGCTGCAGTTCTGCCTGTGCCTCACGCCGGCGGGCTTCCAGCTGCGGCATTTCCTGCTGTAGTTGCTGCAGGTGCTCCTGATCGCCGGCGAGCTCCTCGCGCAGCATCTCCAGCTCTTCTTCCCTGCCGGCCAGCGTCATTTCGTCCGGCGCGTCGCCAAAGGTTTCCTCGCGCAGCCGTTCGCGGCGCTGGACCAGCGATTGCAGTGCACGTTGGGCATGCGCCTTGTGCGTCAGCTCGACCTCCAGCTTCTGCTCGCCGTTGGTCGTCCGCGTCTTCAGCCGCTGCAGTTCCTCCAGTGCCTGCCGGTGATCTTCCTCGACCTGCGGCGAGATGTTCATCTGTGCCTGCAGACGCTCCTCGGCCTCATCGACGCGCAGACGGGTGATTTCCTGCTGCTCTTCCCAGCGCAGTCTGTCCTCGGCGAGCTTCTCCGCACTCGCCGTCCATTGCGCCAGTTCACTTTCCAGTTGCACCAGCCGCGCTTCCAGCTGGCTGCGCGATTCACGGCGATGGCGGATTTCCGCCTCCAGCCGCGCTACTTCGGCATTGGCCGCGTACATCTCGCTCTGCGCCGCGTGCAGCGCATCGCCGGCGGCAAAGTGCGCCTCACGGGTTTCTTCGGCGCGAGCTTCGGTCTCGCGCAGGGCAGCGCTCTGCGCTTCCAGATCCGTCGTTGCCCGCGCCACTTCCAGCCCGAGGCGCTGCTTCTCGCCCTCGGCTTCGCGCTTCTTCAACAGCCAGAGCAATTGCTGTTTCTGCACCAGTTGTTCGTTCAGCGTCTGGTAGCGCCGCGCCACCTCGGCCTGCGCTTCCAGGCGCTCGATCTGGTGACTGAGTTCCTCGCGGATATCCTCGACGCGCAGCAGGTTTTCACGCGTATCTTCCAGCCGCCCTTGCGTTTCCTTGCGCCGCTCCTTGTAGCGGGAAACGCCGGCAGCTTCCTCCAGAAACACCCGCAAGTCATCCGGCCGCGCCTCGATGATGCGCGAGATCATCCCCTGGCCGATGATGGCGTACGCCCGCGGCCCAAGGCCGGTACCAAGGAAGAGATCGGTGATGTCCTTGCGCCGGACCTTGAGGTTATTGATGAAGTAGTCCGACTGCCCCTGCCGCGTCAGCACGCGCTTGACCGACAGTTCGGTGTATTGCGACCACTGGCCGAGCGCCCGCCCGAGCGAGTTATCGAAAATCAGCTCGACCGAGGCGCGCGCCACCGGCTTGCGATTGGTCGAGCCGTTAAAGATGACGTCCTGCATCGATTCGCCGCGCAACTCGGACGCCTTGGATTCGCCCAGCACCCAGCGCACGGCATCCATGATGTTGGATTTGCCGCAGCCATTGGGCCCGACGACCCCAACCAGCTGCCCCGGCAGGGCAACGGCGGTGGGATCGACGAAGGACTTGAAACCGGCGAGTTTGAGTTTGGTGAGACGCATGCGCTGGATCGGCAAAGGCCCATGCCCCTGCCATGAGTGGGGCCGTATAATAGCATCGTCACTGCCGCCCGCCCGGCTATGGCTGTGTTCCGCTCAAGCAGGAGATCGCGATGACTCAGGATGACCGCTTCCTCGCCCGCGCCATCGAACTGGCCGCCACCGGCAGTCGCCGTGGCGATGGCGGGCCGTTCGGCGCCGTGATTGTCCGCGATGGCGAAATCATCGCCGAAGGCTGGAATCGCGTCGTCGCCAGCCACGACCCGACCGCACATGCCGAAATCACCGCCATTCGCGATGCCTGCCAGCGCCTCGGGCACTTTCATCTTCCCGGTGCCGTGCTCTATGCCTCAAGCGAACCCTGCCCGATGTGCCTGTCGGCCGCCTACTGGGCACGCGTCGAGCGCATCGTTTTTGCCAACAGCCGCGCCGAGGCAGCGGCCATCGGCTTCTGTGACGATGCCTTGTACGAGGAACTGAGCCGGCACTTTTCTGCGCGAAGCATCGTCATGGAACACCGCCCGCTACCTGGCGCACTCGATCCGTTACGGGAATGGGCGTCACGCGAGGATCGGACCGCCTACTGAGACAAACGCTCAGCGTCTGCGGTCAACCCGGAATTGCAGCAAATTTCCCTTGCCGTCGTCGCCGCTACCCTCGAACGAACGACAGCTCAGTGCCTGCCAGCGGAGCCGGAACTCACGCCCGTCACTGCAACGCAAATGACCCACACCGGCTTGCCCGGCACAATCGCCTGCTGCCCCGAGTTCGTGCGGTGGCTGCACCAGGCCGTCGCAGTAAATTCCGCGCACCGGCTGGTTCAATGCAAATCGTCCGCCACCGCTACCGACATCCGGAAACCCCTTGCCGCGGAACTCCCCCGGCAGGTCGCTCACTGTCCCTTGGGCATGGTAACCAAAGGCACACCCGGCCAGAACGAGAGTACATAAGCACAGCAAGCCGATGCAGGCGGGTTTCACGAGGCAGTTCCGGTTTTTTCAGCGATAATTCTCATTTTGACACTCATTCGACGTCCGACGTGAATCCGCACCTCGCCCAACTCCAGCCCTACCCGTTTGAAAAGCTGCGCGCCCTGTTCGCCGGCGTCACGCCCAACCCGCAATACAAGGAGATCAAGCTCTCCATTGGCGAACCGCAGCACGCCACGCCGCCGTTCATCATGGAGGCACTGGCCAATGGTCTGAAAGGCTTGGCCAACTACCCGACGACACAGGGCATCCCGGCGCTGCGCAACGCCATCGCTGCCTGGTGCGGCCGTCGCTATGGCCTTGACCTGAATCCGGAAACGGAAATCCTGCCGGTCAATGGCTCGCGCGAGGCGCTGTTTTCCTTTGCGCAAACGGTCATCAACCCCGGCCTCGGCGTTACGCCGATTGTCGTCAGCCCAAATCCGTTCTACCAGATCTACGAAGGCGCCGCCTACCTGGCCGGCGCCGAGCCTCGCTTCCTGAACAACCTGCCGGAAAACGGCTTCGCCTTCGACTACGGCCAGCTGACCGACGCCGAATGGGCGCGGGTGCAACTGTTCTACGTCTGCTCGCCGGGCAACCCGACCGGCAAGGTGCTGTCGCTGGATGACTGGAAGACCCTTTTTGCGCTGTCCGACAAATACGGATTCATCATCGCCTCCGACGAGTGCTATTCCGAAATCTACTTTGATGAAGCCAATCCGCCGATCGGCGGCCTGCAGGCCGCCAGGCTGCTGGGCCGCACGAACGAACGCCTCGTGATGTTCTCCAGCCTCTCGAAACGCTCCAACGTGCCGGGCATGCGTTCGGGTTTCGTCGCGGGCGACGCGCAAATCCTCAAGAAATTCCTGCTCTACCGCACCTACCACGGTTGCGCCATGCCGCCACCGGTGCAGACCGCCTCGGTCGCGGCCTGGAACGATGAAGCGCACGTGCTCGACAACCGCAACCAGTACCGCGCCAAATTCGCCACCTGCACGCCGCTGATCGCCGAAGTCCTCGGTACCGGCATGCCGGATGCCAGTTTCTACCTGTGGGCAAAAACACCCATCGCTGACACCGAATTCGCCCGTGGCCTGCTCGAACACTATAATGTCGTGGTTCTGCCCGGCAGCTTCCTCGCCCGTGTATCGCAAGGCGTGAATCCGGGCGCCAATTTCATCCGTATCGCGCTGGTCGCCGGCCTTGAGGAATGCCTCGAAGCCACTCAGCGCATCCGTCAATTCGCACAACAACTGTAATTTAGAGAGAACTCCACATGAGCCATCCGCTGCAAGCCACCATCGACGAACTCTGG
>ERZ1645187.595-NODE-595-length-35495-cov-6.845260_pt1 | contig 35495 bp, 31 predicted proteins | sample MGYA00575352_ERZ1645187 | MGnify/ENA primary metagenome ERZ1645187 (study PRJEB40837, sample SAMN11349314) | freshwater sediment metagenome | isolation source: river sediment | host: Sediment | place: India: Wazaribad , New Delhi | collected 2017-02-21 ... | reverse complement strand
TTGTTCGCTTCAGATTCAGAGGAAGACATCTCTGCCTTCATGTTTTCATTGACTTGTTGCGCCGCTCTCTCAAGACAGCTTATTTATTATACGGGGAGAGCGGCGCTTTGTCAACAGCTTTTTTCAATTAAATTACGAATCTGTTATCATCTCTATTTCAGCTTCCGAATATGAAGCATTAATCGAAATGCTCCGTCCTGAACCGCTTCATGACAAGCGGCTCCCCTGCTTCAAGCGTAACAGAAGAGATTCCCGCTTTTTCCTTCCCTTCCGCGATCTGCTGTTCAGCTGTCCGTATACCCGGCAGGTTCGGAAGCAGTACGCTGCGATGGACGCCCTGTTCGACAATCAGCCCGTATATAGAAGGATCCAACTCCGAAGCCTCTTCGACATCTTCAGGAATATCCAGTATATCGGCGGTGAACTGAAGCCTGCCCAGCTCTTCCTCTTCGACCGGCATAAACCGCGGATCATACGACAGCGCCTCGATCGTATAGTTAATGAAGGCTTCACCGATATTGTCTCCGAAGGGATTGATGCTGCCCATGCAGCCCCTGAGTTTTCCGTCCTTCATCACCGTAACGAACACACCTGCCTGACGGGATTCAAGCTCTTCACGCAGAGACTGATCGTTTATTAACGAAGCATAAGTCGGGAAATCCAGCTTCCGCTGTTCTCTGACCCAGAGATTTGATGCCGCGCGGATCATCTTCAGAATCTCGTGTTCTCCAGCCCGCAGAGCTTCCCGTTCTCTTGCAGCCCGATCTTCATAGACCGCAAGCAGACTCGGGACGACAAAATCCTTATCATCGATCATAAAGGTGCTTACCGAGCATAAGGATCCTGTTCCTTCGACATCTTCAAAAGAAAGAACCTTCGATTCAGTCTTGATCTTCTCAAACATGCCCAGCATCATAAGGATCAAATCATGATCCTCCGCCCCGGCATCCCGAATTATATTCGGGCGCAGCTGCATCAGACTCAGATAATCGGTATCAGCCAGATCCGCCTGAACACGCCCGTCGTAATCAGCCGCAGTCTGAGCACAGACTGGATCATCCGAGGACAGATTCGTACTCAGATCAGCGCAGGCCAGGACAAACACGTCCTTCCCGTTTGCCTCCGAAGCCTCACGGACGATCATCCCGACCTGATACAGCACTTCCGGTGACAGATCTCCGGCTGTAAGCTGTACAATCTTATAGTCAGGAAAAACACGGTCTATATAATAGAGAGGTATGAAAGCAGCCGGACTGAGCTCCTGGCTGATCCCGAATTCTTCAGCGCTTCGTTCGTTGACCATGAATACAGGCAGCTCCTCTCTGCCGGCGCGCCTGTTGATCTCTTCCAGAAGACCCATATCGCATTCTTTTTCCATGGAAATTTCTTCGGAACCAGCTTCAGCAGATAATTTCCAGCTCCCCGAAAGCCTGCTGGCGTAATCGACTCCGACAGCATCCTCGAATACATTCCCCTGCTTCGTGATCAGGACAATCGTATCCGGCTTTGCCTTCGCGACCTCAAGCGAAATATCCTTCAGTCCGCGAACGGTTTTCTCAAATTTATCTTCTTTCGGTGCTGCAAGCACAAGGCTGTGCGGTAAGACGGCTGTTCCCTTTAATCGCATAACGTGCCCCTTTCGTTTTGTTGTTTATTTGTCTCATGTTTAGTAATACGCGTTATAATAGATTCACGGTTTGATAATAATCGAACCTAACTGCCGCCTGCTCCAGGCGGCCGGAGGAAATTATGTCTGATATGCTTAACCATTATTACTGCGGAAGAGAAATTCTGCAGAAACTGCCTGACGACAATCGTTTCAGACAGGCAGCACTGACCCACTACGACGCTTATCGTTTCGGTACACAGGGACCCGATTTTCTGTACTACTCGGTTCTTTCAGCACTGGTGAACCGGAAAAGCCAGAAGCTGGCTAAACTCATACATACCCAGAATACGTCGCGCTTTTTTTATGACGGACTCCGGTACAGTCTGAATTCAGAAAATCCGGATATCGGACTCGCATATATGGCCGGCTATACGACCCATTATGCACTGGATGTCGAAACACACCCGTTCATTTTCTGCAGAACCGGCAAGTTCGAGGCTTCGCAGCCGTGGACCCGTGTTTACGGATATATGCACAAGATGTATGAGGTTCTCCTGGATACCGCGATGGCCCAGTATGAATATAAAGAGCAGGCTGTGTATCAGACCTGCGAAAAGGTTTTTCAGGTCCGTCCCGAAACATCAGACTACCTCGAAAAATTTTACCATGACACAGCGCTGGAAACCTACGGTTTCGTAACAACTCCGGGCGCGGTAACCGCTTCTCAGAAAGCTGCCCTCCACATTGTAGAGACAGCTAAGGATCCCAGCGGTATTCGCAGAAAGATTATCGCACCTGTCGAGAACATGGTCGGACAGCCCCTGGCTGTGACGAGGCTCCTCTATCCAGTCTATACGGACGAGCTGTCGGTACTCAACCTGAACCATGAAACATGGCATCAGCCGGTCACCGGACAGGCCCATAACGAAAGTTATCCACAACTTTTCCACAGCGCTGTGGATAAAGGTGCATATCTTCTCGAAAATACGAACAGTCTGATTCAAAAAAACAACTTTACATCTGACGATATTTTAGCATTGTATAAAAACAAATCATATCTAAGCGGAGTCGGCTGTGAGATAGAAGAAACGTTCAAGTATTTCGACTTGTTTTTTGATTCTCCACTGTCTGCTCAGAAGCTCTGTGGATAACTTTGTGAATTGTTCGAGTTTTCCACGTTTTATGCACAGTACTATCCACAATTTGAACTTTTTTGTGGATAAAACTTGATTTTTTTGCTTAAACAGAATTTTTAATAAAATAAGCACAATCGCATCGTTAAAATAAGGTCAAATAAAAGAAAGCACAGTTGGATAACTGTGCTTTCTTTATTTCATAAACTTTCAAGCAAATTATTTAAGATTGTAAAACGCATTCATTCCAGCGTAAATCGCGTCTGTTCCGAGGTAGTCTTCGATCCGGAGCAGCTGATTGTATTTTGCAATACGGTCGGTACGGGAAGCAGAACCGGTCTTGATCTGGCCCGCATTCGTCGCGACAACGAGGTCCGCAATGGTCGTATCTTCCGTTTCACCTGAACGATGGGAGACGATAGCCGTGTAGCCGGCTTCCTTCGCCATTTCGATCGCATCGAGAGTTTCGGTAAGCGTGCCGATCTGATTGACTTTAATCAGGATCGCGTTCGCAACGCCCATGTCGATCCCCTTCTTGAGACGTTCCGTATTCGTAACGAACAGGTCGTCGCCGACGAGCTGAATCTTCTTGCCGAGAGCATCGGTCATACGCTTCCAGCCGTCCCAGTCATCTTCGTCAAGACCGTCTTCGATGGAGATGATCGGATACTTCGAAACGAGATCTTCGTAGAACGCGATCATTTCGTCAGCAGTCTTTTCGACACCTTCACCCTTGAGCAGGTATTTTCCGGTGTCCGCATTGTACATTTCGGAAGCCGCGACGTCCATCGCGAGCTTGACATCTACGCCCGCCTTGTAGCCGGCTTTTTCAATCGCTTCGATAATGACCTGAAGCGCTTCTTCATTCGACTTCAGATTCGGAGCGAAGCCGCCTTCGTCACCGACAGCCGTGCTGTAGCCTTTAGCGCCCAGTACGCTCTTCAGGCTGTGGAATACTTCCGCGCCCATGCGCAGCGCTTCCGCGAAATCCGGAGCTCCTACAGGCATTATCATAAATTCCTGAATATCAACGCTGTTGTCGGCATGTTCGCCGCCGTTTAAGATATTCATCATCGGGGTCGGGAGAAGCTTCGCATTGACGCCGCCGAGATAACGGAACAGCGGGATTCCGAGAGAATCGGTTTCCGCTTTTGCAGCCGCCATCGAAACACCCAGGATCGCGTTTGCGCCGAGTCTGCCTTTATTGGGCGTACCGTCCAGTTCGATAAGCTGCTTGTCGAGTCCGACCTGATCGAACGCGTCGAAGCCTTCGAGATCTTCTGCGATTTTATCGTTGACGTTGTCGACAGCCTTCAGGACGCCCTTGCCGCCGTATCTGGCTTTGTCGCCGTCACGCAGTTCTACCGCTTCGAACGCACCGGTCGATGCTCCGGACGGAACCATCGCTCTGCCGAACGAACCGTCATCCAGTGTTACTTCGACTTCTACAGTCGGATTGCCTCTCGAGTCCAGAACTTCTCTTGCGATAATGTCTTCAATAAACGCGCTCATATTCAAAACCCTCCTGAAATATTTCCGGTTTCCCGGTATCTTAACACATGCGGTTAAGCGAAATTAAGCCTCCGGTTCGATAAGCGGATTTCCTTCCTCATCTCTGAGAACGGTGAGACCGCCGTGGCCGGGGCCGTAGACATACAGATACATTACGCCTGTTTCTGTATCTTCAATTGTTTTGAATCCAGTCCCGTCATGCTCAATCTGACTGAATTTCTCTTTGAAACGATGCTTCTGTTTTTTCTGCTTCATCCTGTCCTTAGATACCCTTACCTGACAGCTCATTCTGTCTTTTCCTCTATTATATCAGATGGCGTTCATGTCGAGAAAACGTTTCCGTGCTCCGACAGGTCACACCTGGGGAAGCTTCGGACGGTTTTTCCTGCCGGGCTTTAGATAATACGGAATAAATGGAGAATCCTCCCTGCCCTGCGGCTGGCGTCTGGGGGTTCCGGCGCTGAGAAATACCAGCTCCTTTTTTGCCCGTGTCACCCCTACATAAAAAAGACGGACCTCCTCCAGATAGGCGCGTCTGACTTCCTCAGGCGTTCCCTGAGATGCCGCCGGAAGGACCGTATCGCAGATATCGAGCATCAGGACCTTTTCGAATTCGAGTCCCTTGGCCGAATGAATCGTTGTGAAGACCGGACCTCTCCGAGACTGTTCCGGCGGACTGAGGACGATACTCCTGAGACGGTCAAGCCGTTCGAAGAAACCAGTCATGGTCGTCTCACGCCCGGCCAGTGTCCGGATAATATCGAGCTTCTGCGTAACGTAGGTCCGCTTAATACCGTTCTCGATCCGATACTCCAGAAAATCCATATACCCAATCTCGTACAAAATCGTCCTCAGTCCTTCCGCAGGAGACGAATCCGGCAGCTTTTCAAAGCCTTTTCTGAGTTCGTCCACCTGATCGTACAGCCAGTCGGGAATATCCATGTTCAGGAAACGCTCCAGCACTGGTCCGCTGCCTCTCGACAGAGCCCGGATATTTCCTTTGGAAATCGACGCGCTCATTTTGTAATAGATCCTGACAAAGGTTTCAAAATCGTTCGGATGTACTGCAAAACGGCAGAAATCCCTGATATCGCGGATCATGAAATTCGAGAAGAACAGCGGATTGTGTTCCTTTAAGAAATAGGGTTCCCCTTCGCGTTCGAACAGGTCGATAAGAGGCAGAACCGATTCGTTATTCCGGTACAGAACCGCGGTATCCTTCCGCTCCCGTTTTACGCTCTCGAGAATATAGTGGTACAGCTCTTCCTGATTTTTAAAATATTCGTGCTCCGGACTGACGCCGTCAGGATTGTCCGTGCGGATCCTCTTGTCATAGCGTCCTTCATTCAGACGGATAAACGCGTCGGCGCTTTTAACGAGCCGCCCCGTGCTTCTGAAATTCGTCTCCATCAGCAGAATCTCTCCGTCCGGATAATCCTCTTTAAATGAAAGCAGCCCTTCCGGATAGGCGCCGCGAAAACCGTAGATGCTCTGGTCTTCATCGCCCACCATGAACAGACTCTCGCAGCCCTCTGCCAGGAGCCGTATTATCTCATACTGAACCTTCGACGTGTCCTGTGCTTCGTCGATATTGATGTGTCGGTAGCGCTTCCTGTAATAGGCCAGAAGCGGCCGGCTCTTCTTCAGCAGCCGGTAAGCATAAACCAGCAGATCGTCAAAGTCCATCAGGCGCTTCTGCTTCTTAACCTTTTCGTATTTTGTGTAGAATTCTCCGAAATCGAGATCCGCGCATTCAAGCTTTGCGATCTCTTTTGCCGGAAGCATCAGATTCTTGACGTAGGTGACCTTCGAAGCGATATCCGACAGGTCCGCTTCCGACGGATTCTGCCCCTTTATTTCCCGGTACACCTCGCTCTGAAGTCTTGCGCTGTTCTCAAGGATCCCGAAGGCCTCCCTGTGCATACGCCGCTCACAGTACCGGATCACCGACAGCGCGAAGGAATGGATCGTGCTGAACGCAGGGGGACGGTCGTCGCCGTAAACATCGAGGCAGCGTTCCTGAAGATCCCGGGCGCCGGCTCTGGAGAACGTGACCGTCAGGATACTTCCGGGATCCACCCCGAGCTCACGGATCATAAACGTGGTCCTGGCGAGAATTACCGTGGTCTTGCCGCTTCCCGGAACCGCAAGGAGGAGAGTCTTCCCCTGAGTCCGCAGAACGGCACTTCTCTGCTGCTCGTTGAGCCGCAGTCCGTATTCTTTTATAAAATGATTGAGTTTTCTGTTATTTTCTTGCATTGCCTCTATTATATAGGGCTTTTATAAAATCTCTAAATAAAAAGACACCCGAAGGTGTCCTGAATTCGCTATTCCATTTCCGGTTCGATATTCTTCGTTCCGTAATACACGTTGTCCAGCACCATCAGCATCTGTTCGATGGACGGCGAGATCGGGTTGGTCTTCGTGCAGACATCGTTCATCGCCTTGCCGATAATCGCTCCGCGGTTTTCCATATAGTCCGCTTCGTCGATTCCCGCAGCCTGCAGCGATTTCGGAATGTTCATTTCACGATTGAGCATCTCGATGCTGCGCATGAGCATCTGGGGCGCGTTGCCTGAAATGTTCAGAATTCCCATCGCCGACAGCAGACGTCCGTATACAGAAGACGTATAGGGATCCTGTCCGTTGAACAGCACCACATACGGAAGTACGATCGCATTGGCGAGACCGTGAGGCAGGTGCCACTGGGATCCGATCGCATGAGCGAGGGAATGAGTGATCCCGAGTCCCGAGCTGTTGAAGGCGATACCCGCCATACACGAGGCGATCTGCATGCTTGCCTTCGCGTTCAGATCGTGGGCGTCTTCATATGCATCGTACAGGCTCTTGAATACGAGCTCCGCAGCCTTCGCAGCATAGCAGCGCGCGAAGGGATTGTTGTTGGTGGACGAATAGGCTTCGACCGCATGTGTCAGAACATCCATGCCGGTTGCCGCAGTCGCTCCCGCCGGAACGCTTTCGATAAGCCGCGGATCGAGGATCGCGGCGTCCGGGAGCATCTGGGGATCGGTAAGCGGAATCTTCGTATTCCTGACAGGATCGGTGATGACCGCATATTCTGTAACTTCGGAACCGGTTCCGGCTGTCGTCGGAAGCGCGATAAAGTAAGGCTTCTGATACACGTCGGATCCCGAGAACATCTTGCGGATCGCGTTGCCGTAATAGATGATCGCTTTGGCCGAGTCGATGGACGAACCTCCTCCGAGAGCGATCAGTGCCTGAGGCTTCTTGAGCATCAGGTTCACAAGACCCTTCTGAACGATATCCGTCGTCGGGTCCGGCTGTACGTCGTCAAATACATCGTAGGTGATCCCGTACTTGTCTAGCACATCGGTTATCTTTTTCAGGATCCCGAATTTGACCATCCCCGCATCCGTAACGATACAGACGTGTGTCAGATCCAGCGTTCCCAGGGTATCGAGCGCGTTCATTCCGTAGTAGATTGCCGGCTTAACCTGAAAAAATCTGGTCTGATCGAATTTTGCCATATTTTCTCCTCTCCGGGCGGACCCGTCGTTTTCTCCTGCAAATCTGACCGGCGAATGATAATCCGGACAGACTCCGCTGTTGTTTTTATTATAATCAGCGGCCGACTTTCATTGGGAACTTCCCGGAAATTTGCAGGAACAGGCCTATTTGTTATCCCGCGAAAAACGTTTTTTTGCTGTGGTAGAACGATTTTTTTGCAGAGAAAGAATGTTCACGACTGATGTTCGAAACTATCTGACAAATTTCAGACGAACGATTCAGGGGCTTTAATATTCAATTTCTATTAGATAAAATATTCAATTACCAGCAGTAGTTTATCTTTCTTAACGAATTTATTTTCCATTCTTTAATCTGTGCTTTTCGGGTAAGAAAAAAATATCCATGAGCAGAAACGCTCTGTTTAGACATCAGCTGCTGAAACTATATTAAGGAAGGATGTGAATTTATGCTAAAGACGATCAGGCCTTTTCTGTCGAAATACAAATGGCCTTCGATCCTCTCGCCAATCGCGATCACCTGCGAAGTACTGCTCGAAATCCAGATCCCGTTCATGATGGCAAAGATCGTCGATATCGGCGTTGCCAACCGGGATCTCCCCTATATCATCAATACGGGGTGGATCATGATCGCGCTGGCCTGCGGTTCCCTGATCTGCGGGATTCTGTCGGGGATATTCGCTGCGAAGGGGGCCGTCGGTTTCGGCAACGAGGTACGTGTCGGTGTTTTCAATAAGATCCAGGACTTCTCTTTTTCCAACATCGACCATTTCAGCACGCCGTCTCTGATCACGAGACTGACGACGGATATCACGAATATTCAGAATTCTTATATGATGATTATCCGTGTACTGGTCCGCGCGCCGGTCATGCTCATCAGCGCGGCGATTATGGCTGCGACAATTAACGGAGATCTTGTCAAAGTCTTCCTCGTGTCCATCCCGGTCCTGGCAATATTCCTCGGAATCGTTATGAGCCAGTCCTATCCGCGCTTTACGAAGATGCTCAAACGCACCGACGAACTTAACGCGGACGTTCAGGAAAATCTGACAGGTATCCGCGTCGTCAAAGCCTTTAACCGCCAGAAATTTGAAATCAAGAAATTTCATACGGCCAACACGAACCTGACGGATGCGCTTATCAAAGCTCAGAATCTGATTATCAGCATTATGCCTGCGATGATGATCGTTATGTACGGCACGATCCTTGCGGTCCTGTGGTACGGCGGCAACATGATCATCGGCGGAACGCTTCTGACAGGCGAACTGATCAGCTTTCTGACATACTGCACGCAGATTCTGACCAGTCTGATGATGATCGCCCAGGTATTCATGATGATCGTCATCTCGAGCAGCTCCCTCAAGCGTGTCTGCGAAGTTCTGGACGAACCTGTTGAAATTACGAATGCGGATGCAGATCCGAAGCTCGTCGTGGCAGACGGAACCGTCGCTTACGACGACGTCTATTTCAAGTATGACCTGAAGGGCGATGCCGACGTGCTCGACGATATCGACCTGAAGATCGCTTCCGGCGAAACGATCGGGATCATCGGCGGAACGGGCTCCGCAAAATCGACGCTCGTTCAGCTTATTCCGCGCCTGTACCAGGCGACGGAGGGAACGGTTTGTGTCGGCGGCCATCCGGTTCAGGATTACACCCTCGAACACCTTAGAGATTCGGTCTCGATGGTCCTGCAGCAGAATGTCCTGTTCTCCGGCTCCATCGCGGACAATCTGCGCTGGGGCGACGCGAATGCTACCGACGCACAGCTCATGGATGCGTGCGAACAGGCCAGCATCGCGGATTATATCGAAGAGCTTCCTGACGGACTGCATACACAGCTGGGCCAGAGCGGCGTCAATCTCTCCGGCGGCCAGAAGCAGCGCCTGTGCATCGCGCGCGCACTGCTGAAGAAGCCGAAGATCATCATCCTCGATGACAGTACCTCCGCGGTCGATATGGCGACAGACAAGAAGATACGCGAATCCTTCAAGACTCATCTGAAGGACATGACGACTATTATCGTCGCCCAGCGTATCGCGACCATTGAAGACGCGGACAAGGTCCTCGTACTCGATAACGGCCGGATCAACGCCTTTGCATCTCCCGCGGAGCTTGCGGAGTCGAATCCGATTTATCAGGATATCCTGAATTCACAGAAGAAAGGAGTGTAGCTCATGGGTATGGGACACGGCCCGAGAGGCGGCGGAAAGCCCGGCGCCAAGCCTAAAGATCTCGGTCAGACATTTAAGCGCCTGATGGGCTACCTCACAGATACGGCGGGGGCGAAGATCAGACTCATCATCGTCTTTGTACTCGTCATCTGCAGCTCCGGCGCGAGCATCGCAGGAACCTACCTGCTGACGCCTGCGATTAACGGGATCATCCCGCTGATCGGTACGACCATCACGGCAGAATCCATCGCACCTTTCGTCAGGACAGTCGTCCTGATGGGGATTATCTACTTGTGCGGCGCAGCTGCGACATACGTATATAATTTCATCATGATGCGAATGTCCGCACGGATTCTGGAAAAGATCAGAAATCAGATGTTCGACAAGATGGAAACGCTGGCTGTCAAATATTACGACACTCACGCGACCGGCGATATCATGTCCCGGTACACGAACGACGTCGATACGCTGCGAGACTGTCTGTCTAATGCGGTACCCCAGCTGTTCGCCTCGCTCATTACGATTATCGGCACCTTTGTCATGATGCTCGTATTGTCGTGGCAGCTGACGCTTATCGTAATCGTGATGCTGGTCATCATGTTTGCGATCATTAAAAGCCTCGGTGGAAAGAGTGCCCGCGGTTTTGCGGCGCAGCAGAAGGCCCTGGGCGTCGTCGACGGCTATATCGAAGAAATGATCTCCGGACAGAAAGTCGTCAAGGTCTTCAACCACGAGCCGGAAGTCAAGAAGGACTTTGCGAAGCTCAGCGAAGAGCTGCGAGTCGCATCGACAAAGGCGAACACCTACTCGAATATCCTGATGCCTATCATGGGGAATTTGTCGTATATCCAGTACGCGTTCACCGCGGCGACAGGCGGCTGGCTCATTATTACCGGCAGCATGAGCATCGGCGCCCTCGCATCGTTCCTGCAGTATTCGAGAAGCTTCTCCCAGCCTATCACCCAGGTATCCCAGCTCATCAACGTAATCCTGACAGCGCTTGCGGGCGCGGAACGAATCTTCACGCTGATGGATGAAGAACCTGAAACGGATGAAGGCGTCGTGACGCTGGCCAATGTCTGCAGAGACAAGGACGGGAAACTTTCCCAGTGCAATGAAGTCACGAATGTCTGGGCATGGAAGATTCCGCAGAAGGACGGCAGCTACCTGTTCAAGGAACTGAAGGGAGATGTCCGGTTCGAAGACGTTTCCTTCAGCTATGACGGCAAGCGCAGGATCCTCGACAATATCTCGCTGTTCGCGAAGCCCGGTCAGAAAATCGCCCTCGTCGGCTCCACCGGCGCCGGCAAGACGACCATAACGAACCTGCTGAACCGTTTCTACGATATCGACCACGGGAAGATCACCTACGACGGCGTCGATATCAAGGATATCAAGAAGGCGGATCTTCGCCACTCGCTGGCGATGGTTCTTCAGGATACGCACCTGTTCACCGGAACGATCCGCGACAATATCCGTTACGGGCGGCTCAATGCGACGGATGAAGAAGTCGAAGGCGCGGCGAAGCTCGCCAACGCCGACAGCTTTATCCAGCATCTGCCTCACGGCTACGATACGGTAATCACCGGAGACGGCGCGAACCTGTCCCAGGGACAGCGCCAGCTGCTGGCAATCGCACGAGCGGCAGTCGCCAATCCGCCGGTACTGATTCTCGACGAAGCGACAAGCTCCATCGATACCCGTACTGAAAAAGCGATCGAACGCGGGATGGACGCTCTGATGAACGACCGTACAGTCTTCGTCATCGCCCACAGACTGTCGACAGTCCAGAACTCCAACGCGATCCTCGTCCTCGAACACGGCAAGATTATCGAACGCGGCGACCACAACGAGCTCATGGAACACAAGGGCCGCTACTATCAGCTGCAGACCGGACAGATGGAACTCGACTAAACAGGCTGATCTACCTCGATACGAAGGTACAAAACAAAGATACAAAAAACAAACGCACCGTATATCCGGAACAGATCCGGATGTACGGTGCGTTTTGTGTATTATAAATCTTTCTTATCTTCTTGTCGATTGTATAGTTCTCGAAGAACCGTGATTGTCCATTCCAGCCCCTCGAATACGTCTTCCGCCGACTTTACTCTACCTTCACTCTGAGCTTCAAGACCTTCATTAAGAAGACGATGCAGCTCGTGTCTGCCGCACAATCTCTCGTATTCGGCGTTGGACAGAACGACGAGATCTCCCGTACCGTTCTTTGTGATAAAAACCGGTTCGCTGCTGGTATTGCAGAATGCCGAAATTTCATTATACTTATTCCGCAGATCGGAACTTGGTCTGATCACTGCCATGAGATCACCTCCGAATTATTCTACTCATATTCTATCATAATATTGATATTTAAAAGAATACCCGGAAGCCGGCGCCATAACTCATCAGTCTGAAACAATACTCAGAATTCTCCCTGCTGCTTATACTTCCAGTTCTTCGACAGCAGCGCGAAATGCCGGCGCTCTTTCGGGAGTACCGGTTTCCGGTGCTTTCGAATCTTCCGCTGATACAGTCTCCGTCCTGACTTCCGGGATCGTTTTAACTCTGAAGACAAAGTAATAGATATGGAGAACCCAGACGAATGCAACAAAGGCTCTTGCGATTGGAACGTTGCCCATCATGATGATGCCGAAGCCCATCAGGAGCGTCGTCGGGATCAGGATGCCGGCCTTTGCTTTTGCCGTGAGTCCTTCCTTTCTGACATAGGATGCCAGATACTTTTCATACAGACTTGTAGATTTAAACCATACGCTGAGACGTTCCGAGGATTTCCCGAAGCAGAAAACCGTAAGCAGGAAAAAAGGAACGGTCGGCAGCAGAGGCAGCACGATTCCGATCACGCCGAGAATCAGCGAGATCCATCCGGCGGCGATTAATAACAGTCGTTTGAGTTTCATGTGTATTGTCTTTCTATTCTTCGCTTCTCTTTTCGCGTCTCGAGCATATGTCGGATCACGACCAGCGGATGGATAAAGAGCATCCGAGGTCCCGAATATCGCATGACCTCGCGGATCTTCTCCCGCATCTCGGGCTTGTAGCAGTGAACCGTACAGTTCGCGCAGAAGGTCTTGTTTTCCATAAAGGGGCACTTCTCGGAACGCATCCGGGCATAATCCGCCAGGGCCTGACATTCCGGACACAGCGCTCCGCCCGTATGATGATTTTTTCTGCAGTACAGCGCGATCATCTCCGAGACGAGCGCCTTTTCCCGCTCGCGCTTTTCGTTAACGTTAACCTGTTTCATCAGCTTATCCTTCCGTTTTCAACGCTGACGATCCTGTCCGCCGTGCGCATCGTGGAAAGCCTGTGGGAGACGAGGACAACAGTCCTGTCTCCCCGCTCTTCGTTGAGCGACTTCAGGATCACCCCTTCGTTCAGGCTGTCAAGATTGCTGGTCGGTTCGTCCAGGAGCATCAGCGGCGCGTCATGAAGGAATGCCCTCGCAAGACCGATACGCTGCCGTTCGCCGCCGGAGAGGGAATCTCCAAGCTCGCCCGCCTGTGAATCGTACCCGTCGGGAAGACTTTCGATAAAGTCGTGGATTGAAGCCTTTCTGCAGGCTTCCTCGATCTGCGCGTCTGTCGCATCGAGGCGGGCAATGCGCAGGTTGTTCCGGATGGAGTCGTGGAACAGATGAGTCTCCTGTGTCACGTAGCTCTGCATGCTGCGCAGATCCTTCGTGTTGATCTCGCCGATGTCCGTTCCGGAGATCTTCACATCTCCTGAATCCGCTTCCCAGAAACGCATCAGAAGCTTGAGCAGCGTCGACTTGCCGCTGCCGCTTCGACCGTTGATGCCGATCACCGATCCCTTCGGAATGTTCACGGAAATCCCGTCCAGAATCATTTCGTCGCCGTAGGCGAAGGAAACCTCCGAGGTGCCGGCGCCTTCGAATCCGATCGGGGCCTTCCCCGTCACCTCTTCGGTGACCGGCGTTTCATCGAGAATGTCCAGGACGCGGCTGCCCGCGGCAAAGGTATTCTGAAGCATGCTTCCCAGGCCGGCGAGCGCCGCCGTCGGTCCGAAGGAACTCATCAGCGCGACGGTCGGGATCACGACGCCTGCGAAACCTACGCTTCCTGACCGGTACAGCGCCGCGGACGTGAAGAGCATCGCGAGATCGAAGAGGATCATCACGGACTGCGTCATCGCCTGATTGAATCCGGCCGTCTTCTTAAGACGCGATTCGTCTTCCGACAGCGCGTCGGTTTTCGCGTTCATCTCGGCAAGGCGGCTGCCTCCCTGACCGTACTGCAGTGTTTCAGACAGTCCTCTGAGACTCTCAAGCACGAAACCGCTGAGCTCACCGGCCTTCTGACGGAATCTCATCCCGTCATCCCCGCCCTGTCTCGAAGTGACAAACGGGATAAGTACGCCAACCGTCAGATACGCGGCTAGGGCGATCATACCGAGAACCGGATTATACGTTCCGATAAACAGGACCATCACCGCCGTAAACAGCGCCGCGATCGCAGCCGGCGAAATCGTATGGGCGTAAAAAACTTCGAGCAGCTCGATATCCGCCGTGATCACCGAGACGAGATCTCCCTTGTCACGGCCTTCCAGCTTCGCCGGACACAGACGCCGGAGCGCCTGGAACACCCTGTCGCGGATAAGCGCCAGAAGCTTGAAGGCGATGAAATGGTTGCAGGTCTGTTCGCCGTAGCGCAGCGCCGCTCGCAGAACAGCGAAGGCGGCGACAGAAACAAACAGGGTCTGCAGCGTGAACGGAACGAAAAAGCCGAGCACGTTCAGTACCGCGTATGCGCCGAAAATTGTAATAAAGCTCGCGCACAGATTCCCGATGAGTCCCATCAGGATCGCGAGCACCATATAGCCCGTCAGAGGTTTGACCAGACCGATCAGTCTGGCCATAACCTGAATTCCGCTTCGCTGTTTCATGCAGCTGTTTCCTTTCCGTAATTTTCACCGTAGTTTTCAAGCGACTGCTGCGCGTTCCAGAGCTGCGAATAGGCGCCGCCGAGTCCGAGCAGGCTGCGGTGTGTCCCGTATTCCGGGATCGTTCCGCCGTCCATCACGTAGATCCGGTCCGAATCCGTCACATTCGCGAGGCGATGGGAAATCATGATCACTGTCTTCCGGCCCTTGAGCCTCCGGATTTCGTCCATAATCGCATTTTCGCTTTCCGCATCGATATTCGATGTCGCTTCGTCAAAGATGTAAACCGGCGTATCGTGGAGCAGCGCCCGGGCAAGCGCGAGACGCTGGCACTGACCGCCGGACAGGTTGGATGCCCGTTCCGCCAGCTTTGTAGACAGACCGTCTTCCGCGCGCAGGAAGCCCGCCATGTTCGTCCGCTCAAGGACGTCCCACATTTCGTCATCCGCCGCGTCGGGTTTCCCCATCTGCAGATTGTCCCGGACCGTTCCCTTGAACAGACAGCTCTGATGACTCACGTAGCTGATATTTTCAAACAGGTTCGCTTCCGAGATCTCGGACAGCTCGGTGCCTCCGATGCTGACGGAGCCTGCGTAGCCTTTGTTCCGGCCGGTCAGGATCGCGGCGGTCGTCGATTTGCCGCATCCGCTCTCCCCGACGATCGATACGAACGAACCCTCCGGAACCTTCAGATCGATCCCCTTCAGAATCTCCCGTTCTTCATCGTAGGAATAGCGCAGTCCCGATACCGTGACGGACACGTCCTCCGGAACTTTTTCAGTCTTCATTTCTTCTTCCGGCAGATCCAGCAGTCTGAATATCTTCTCACTGGCCGCCATGCCGTTCATCGCGACATGGAAGAAGGAGCCGAGCTGCCTCATCGGGATAAAGAAATCCGCGGACAGCAGGATAATCAGCAGACATCCCGCCAGCGAGACGCGGCCCGCCGCAAACTGTGTGACAGCCGTAATGATCCCTGCAGCCGCTCCGCCGTAGGCGATCAGATCCATAATCGTGATCGAATTGAGCTGCATCGACAGAACCTTCATTGTGATCCGGCGGAATTTTTCCGCCTGACCGTTCATCTCTTCGTTCTTGTATTCGTCCGCCTGATAGATCTTAAGCGTCGTCAGTCCCTGAAGATTCTCGAGGAAGGTATCCCCCAGCTCCGTATACTGATCCCAGTACTTTGACAGGAGCTTCTTCGCCCATGTCTGAACCGCAGCGATCGCCGCCGGTATGAGCGGTACGCAGATCAGCAGCACGACAGCCGACGGAACGTTCACAAAGCACAGAACCGCGAACAGCGTGAGGGGCGCGAGCATCGCATAGAAGAACTGCGGCAGATAAGCGCCGAAATAGCTTTCCAGCTGTTCGACCCCTTCCACCGCGACCTGGACGATTTCCGATGTCCGGATCTTATCCCCATAAGAGGCCCCGAGCTTTAAGAGCTTCGAGTAGATTTTCTCCCGAAGCGTTCTCTTGACCGCTTTCGACGAGAGGTAGCTCATCCGCGCGGCGCCCCGGGCGCAGACGAATCTGACTGTCAGCGCGGCGAGCGCCGTGACCGCGGTCACGATCATCGAAGCATCCGTCGCGATCCCGTAATACAGGGACGCGATGAATCCCGTGACGCTTATGAGCATCACGATGTTGGCCGCCAGCGCCAGCCACTGCAGCGCCACATTGCGCGCGATATACTTTTTACTTTCACTGACTGTTCCGATCAGCCGTTTGTCGATCATCATCTGCGAAGATCCTTTCTGTCGGCCCTGGTTAGTATAGACTAACTCTCGGACATAAAAATAGCGGATGCCGTCCGGCAGCATCCGCCGTTACTGTTAGCTTCATATAACATACATGATAAGGGTTGTCTAACTTTTTGTCAAGAAAATATCCATCCCTCAGAAAAATATTTATAATTAGATGAGTCAAATACTTGACATCGTGCCGATAAAGTATTACTGTATTAATCAGATAGTACATTAATACATGAAAGCGCGGTACGGAAGACATTTTCCGCCGCATAGGTTCATTTATGAAAGGAACATTATGAAGTGGCAGATTGACTCAGACCGGCCTGTTTATAAACAGCTCATCGAGCAGACTGAACAGGCGATCGTCTCCGGGATCTTTTCTCCAGGAGAACGGCTGCCAAGCGTCAGGGATCTGGCGGCCGAAGCGGGTGTAAACCCGAATACGATGCAGCGGGCATTAGCCGAGCTGGAGCGGAGCGGAATTTTGTACTCCCAGCGTACCAGCGGGCGTTTTATTACGGATGACGAAGAAATGATAGATAAGCTGAGATACCAGAAGGCTGAAGAAGATGCACGAACTTTTTTTGACAATATGAAGAAGCTCGACCTGAGCGCGGACGAGATCGCCCGCCTGCTCAGGGCTATCTTCGAGGAGGATAAAGATGAGAAGAGTGCGAGCAATGAATAGCACTGCAGACCTGCTTAAATGCGAGGATCTGACTAAAAAATTCGGGAAGGATACGGCTCTCGACAACATAAGCTTCTCGCTGGATCCGGGACATATTGTCGGACTGCTGGGACCGAACGGCGCCGGCAAGACCACTCTGATCAAAATGGCGGCAGGACTTCTGACTCCGACCTCGGGCGCCATCCTGATCGACGGCGATGCGCCCGGCGTTTATTCGAAGGGAATCGTCTCCTACCTGCCGGAACGGACATATCTGAACGAGAGCATGACGCCGGATCAGACAATTAAGTTCTTTTCCGATTTTTATGAGGATTTCGATCCGGAGCGTGCGGGCGAGATGATGGAAAGTCTGAATGTGAACCGCACGAAACCGGTCAAGAATCTTTCCAAGGGGACGAAGGAAAAGTTACAGCTTATCCTCGTGATGAGCCGCAAAGCACGGTTATATCTTCTGGATGAACCGATCGGCGGGGTCGACCCGGCGGCCCGTGATTATATCCTGAACACGATCCTGCAGAATTATGAGGAGGACGCGACTGTGATTATCTCGACTCATCTGATCGCAGACGTCGAACAGATCCTGGACGAAGTGCTGTTCCTTCAGGATGGAAAGCTTATACTTCAGGAAAGTGTAGACACGATCCGTGAAGAACGCGGCCTGTCTGTGGATGAAACATTCAGAGAGGTTTTTAGATGTTAGGTCATTTATTTTATTACGATTTCAGGTAAACAGGCAGAAAGCTCGGCATGATGTATCTTGCCTTTGCCGCCTGCTGCCTGCTGACAAATCTTTTTTTAGGCACATTGAGTACGACAGGTTCGGCTGCCGAAATTATTAACGGGATCCTCCTGCTGATCGATTTCGCCCTGTTCGTCGCGATTATCGTTCTGACAGTCGTTGTCTGTATCGAACGGTTCTACAAGAACTGCTACGGACCGGAAGGCTATCTGACGTTTACTCTGCCGGTCAAGCCTTGGCAGATCCTGCTGAGCAAGACGCTCTCATCGGCGCTGCTCATTATCTGCACCCTTGCCGTAATCTGCGGAGGCGTACTGCTTGCCGTTCCGTTTAACACCTGGAACAGCATCGATATGAGCGATATGGTCGCCGCCTTCGAACAGGGGCTTCAGGCAGTAGGAGCCGGCAATGCCGCGGGGCTCGCGCTGAACATTCTCGGGGCTGTCGCCCGCAATCTGTTCGTGACCATCCTGGCGATCTATCTTGCCATAAGCATCGGACAGCTGTTCCATGATCATAAAGTTGCCCTCAGCTTCGTCTTTTTCTTCGTGATCCAGTCTGTAATCGGTCTGCTTACAAGCCTCCTCTTTGCCGGCACGATGAATATGTCAGATATTTTGTCCACATATCAGCAGTCGGTGGATTCGCTGGATTCGCTGATCGGGATGATAAATACATTTATCGGCCTTCAGTCACTGTGGATGATGGCGATCGCCGCGGCGATGTTCTTCGGGACAGACTATATTATGAGAAAGCATCTGAATCTGGAATAGACTGGAATCGGACAGGCAGGACAATTAAACAGATACGAAAGCTTACAGGCCGTCGGATAAAAGTCCGGCGGCCTGTTATATTATCCGGGGTCTTGCGATGGGTATAAAAATCAGACAGATAGAATTTGTGATAAACGAAAATGATGAGGTATCGAGATGATTTACGTATCAGTCATAACAGGCTTTATCGCAAGCCTGATTACAGGTTTAACCGTCGGCGGAATGATTCAGAGACTTCCCTCAGCAGGCGGACAGCTTTTCAGTTTTATTTTGCTTATGCTTCTGTTTAACGCGCTCTGGATCGGCAGTTACCTGTACGCAGTCCGCAGACTACACCGGCAGTTCCGGCAGATCAGAGCGCTGTGGATATTCGAAATCTTCATCATGCTCATCTTCGCAGCGGCATTCTTTGATATGCAGCTGATAATCGGAAAATTCACCTGCGTTTATATCATTCTCATGACGCTGCTCAACATCTTTCTGCTGCAGCATTATCAGGAAACAGGAATTGCCGCAGCCAGACGGAAATAAAAAACGAATTGCAGTTCGAATAAAATCTATAAGCAGCATAGCATCTGACTGCGACAAAGGCGCCTCCGGAAACGGAAGCGCCTTTTTTTACTGTTAATATGAATGTCTGACTTTCTTTATTCGCCGATGACTTCGCATCTGACCTCAAAACCGGGGCCGGTCGTGGTCCTGATCCGTTTCGCAAGCTCCTTCGACTCAGCGAGCACCCGTTCGGTCTCATCCTGAGGAATTTGCAGACAGACACCGTGATAATCCATGATCGAACGGACAATCTCTTCGTCGCTGTAGTGAATCATTCCGTTTGCACGCGCGCTGATCAGCGCATTCGCCAGGGCGGAAACACTGATCGCGGCAGCCCGGATCTTATCCTCATCCATCTGTGCCGAACGACTTTTAAACAGCTCTCTGAAGATGTCTACCGCAACGATATCCGAATCGACATAAAAATTGGTCTCATCGAGTTCGAGATAAAACCGGAGCAGCTTCTGATTATCCGAAAAGTTCTGCGTCGTGATCCTGTTGTCAAGCGCGGACTCCAGATACAGACTTGCATTCGGACACAGTTCATCCAGACAGACTTTACCCGCCCTCCTGGCAGCTGCATAATAATCCCCGATAATCTCCGATGCGAGCTGAGTCTTGCTGCCGAAATAATACGAAACCATCGCGCTGTTCGCATCGGCTCTTTCCGCGATCATCCGAAGCGTCGTTTTTGCAAATCCGTTTTCGTAAAACAGATCCTTCGCGGCCTCATAAATACGCTCTCTGATTTCACCGTTTCCTGCCATCTCCGCCTCCGATCAGCCGCTGATCAGCGTAAAGTTATCGCCGACATGAATCGACATCTTCCGAAAGGCATCATAGGAAGAATCGATCAGATCCTTGATCTCCGCATCGGAAAACCCCAGAGCATGGGCATACTGGGTTACAATGATGCGGGCAAGATCCGCGTTTGTCAGATCAAGCACGCCTTCGTAGCGCGCCGCGATCAGCGAAGCCATAATCGCGTAATTCGTAACCGTAATTCCGCAGACCTTGTCGTAGCTTATATTCAAATCGTATGCCGAGCTGAGCCGTTCGAAAAATTCGGTGGTAATACTCTCTCTCTTCAGATAGAAGCTTGTCTGATTCAGCTCGTGAAGAAAACGGCCCAGCTGATAGAAGCTCTGCATATTCTTCACATGAACGCGAACCTCTACCGCAGTCTGAAACATCAGATCCGATCGTTCGGAAACTGACGGAAGCAGCTCGCCAACCAGATTCTTCGTATCCTGCATGTATTCGGCAAAAACAGCCAGCGCGAGATTCGCCTTGCTGTCAAAATAGTAAGAGACCATCGCCGAATTGATCCCCGATTCCTGTGAGATCGCGGCCAGGGTTGTCTTCAGGTAGCCGCGCTGATAAAACAGTCTCCTGGCGGTATCGTATATTTTCTGTTTCGTATCCTGTCCCGCCGTAAAGTCTGCCATAATGCCCTCGTATTTTCCAATGAATCAACTATTTTAATTAATTATGATTAATAATCGCCCAGATTTTACCAGCACTCTGCACCTCTGTCAATCCTACATTATGCACGAAAATAGCCCTGAAAGTTCGCGCAGTCTTCGATGCGTTTCCTTTACAGTTTCAATTGACATCGGATGCCCATCGTTATATTCTGCAGTTAGGCTAATCACGATTAAACAAACGTGGAGGAGAAAATGGCTAAATTAGATGACGTAAAGGACCTGGTTTCGAGAGGCAGATCGAAACTGATCGCGGCAAAGGTACAGGAAGCGCTGGATGACGGCAGCACCCCGCAGGAAATCCTGGACGCAATGATCGACACAATGGGCGAAGTCGGAGACCGCTTCTCACGAGACGAAATCTTCGTACCTGAAATGCTCATTTCCGCAAAGACGATGAAAAACGGCCTCGCCGTTCTCGAACCGCTTCTCGCTGAAGGCGCGACGGAAAATCTCGGTACCTGCATTATCGGAACCGTCGAAGGCGACCTGCACGATATCGGCAAGAATCTCGTCGCGATGATGATCAAGAGCGCAGGCTACGACGTAATCGACCTCGGCGTCGACGTCAAAGCTTCCCAGTTCGTGGACGAAATCAAAAAACAGCCGGACGTCAAGCTTGTCGCACTGTCCGGACTTCTGACCACAACGATGCCCGCAATGAGAGAAACCGTCAAAACTCTGAAGAATTCCGATCTCGGCGACTTCAAGGTAATCGTCGGCGGAGCGCCGGTAACGCCTGACTTCGCTTCTGAAATCGGTGCGGACGGATATGCGCCTGACGCAGGCTCTGCAGTAACTGAAGCCAAAGAACTGACAGCTTAAATAACGGAGGACAACATGCTTTCGATCAAAGACAACTTTAAAGAAACAATTAACGGCGGAAACCCTGACCGTTTCGTCAAGCAGTACGAATTCATGGATATTATCCTCGAAGCTCCCGGCAAATTTTTCGGTGAACCGGGCACGCAGTTCCTGGATGACTGGGGAATTACCTGGGAATGGCCGGTGGGCCAGATCGGACAGTTTCCGGTTCACGACGCGGAACATATCGTAATTAAAGACGTAACCGACTGGAAAAACCAGCTCAAGGTTCCGTCAGTCATGTATACCGAAGAAGAATGGAAGCCTGCGATGGATCACGCGGCGAAAATCCGCGAAGACGGCCAGAAATATGTCACAGCCTTCATTGCACCCGGAATCTTCGAACGCACCCATCACCTGATGAGCATGGAAGAAGCCCTGATCGCTTACTACGAAGAACCTGAAGCGATGCACGAACTCATCGACAGACTGACTCAGTATGAAATTGACTGGGCGGATCAGATCATCGAACATCTCCATCCGGAAGTCATCTTCCATCACGACGACTGGGGCGGACAGCGCAGCACGTTTATGTCGCCTGATATGTTCGAAGAATTCATCAAGCCTGCTTACGCGAAGATCTACAAGCATTATAAAGACAACGGCGTCGAATATATCGTCCATCACTCGGACTGCTACGCCGCGACTCTCGTACCCGATATGATCGATGTCGGCATCGACGTCTGGCAGGGCTGCATGACCACCAACAATGTTCCGGAACTGATCGAAAAATACGGACCGCAGATCTCCTTCATGGGCGATATCGACAGCGGCGTCGTCGACTTCCCGGAATGGACGCCTGAAATCCTCGAAGAAAAGACACGTGAAGCCGTCGACGAATGCGGCAAGCTCTACTTCATTCCGTGCCTGACCCAGGGACTCGGCTTCAGCTCATTCCCGGGTGTCTATGAAAAAGCTGACGAAATTATCGACAAGCTCAGCGCGGAAAAATTCTGATCCTGCTTTTGCGGCTGCGGACGTACGACATCTTGCAGCGACATCATCCGCGTCTTCAGTCTGAAAGATATAAAGCCATTCCCTCACGGGAGCGGCTTTATTTATTATGGATTGATTTCTTATTCCGCGGCAGTTCCCTTCGTCGGAAACCAGAACACGGCGACTCCGCCGATGCCGAGGTGCGTCGTCAGCACTTCTCCGATCTCGCAGATAACTGTTCTGCACTGGGGCAGCTTCGTTTTGACCATGCTGTCCAGCGTCTTCGCCGTCGCAAGGTCCGCGGAATGGGCGATGCCGACAATCTGAACCGGCCAGCCGGCGGCGCTCTCCGCAAGATGATCGACCAGGTCTCCCAGCGCTTTCTTCATGCCGCGGACCTTTCTGACCACGCAGATCATCCCGTTCTCGACATCGAGAATGGGCTTGATGTTCAGCTTGTCCCCGAGATAGCCTCTCATGTGTCCGACACGGCCGCCCTTCACCATCCAGTCAAGATTCGGAATCGTAAACAGGTATTCCTCCTGCTCCGCCATCCCCTCTGCAGCGGTGACTGCGGTGTCGAGATCCGCTCCGTCGGCCAGCAGCTCCGCGACGCGACCCGCCAGAAGACCGGAGCCGAGACAGCCGCCCTTCGAATCGACGACGGCCATGCGTCGGTCTGGATAGTCCTCCCGGAGCTTGTCCATGACGACAGAGGCTGTTCTGAAGGTCCCCGACATCGCCGCGGAAAAGGCGATGTAGAGCACGTCCTCTCCCCTGTTCAGGCAGGCTCTGAAGGTTTCGAGCATCTCTCCCGGCGGTACCTGGGTCGTCTTCGGGATAATCCCCGCCCGCATCGCGTCGTGCAGCTCGTCAAGGCTCAGGTCCACCCCGTCCTTGTATTCTTTTCCGTTGAGGACGACGCCCAGCGGCATTGTGATAATGTCGTATTGATCTTTCCACTCTGCCGGCATATCGCAGGTGCTGTCTACGATCAGATGCACAGGTGCTCTGTCCATCGTTTTTTCTGTCATAATCGTCCTCCTGTCGGCGCAGTTCCGCCCAGTTAAACGTCGCTGCGTCGTATTCCTGATTTTTGTAACCATATTATAACACCGTCAGATGACCCCGGCGCATTTTCCTTTTAGTAAAAGCTTCTTTGTTTTCTTAACCGTTGCCGGAAGCGCCGTGTCTGATATTCCAGCGCCTGGCAAGCCTGGGCATGATCACGCCGAGACCGACGAGAACGACAGGCGTCGCGATATTCATGACAAGCTCGAAGGTATCGGTGGAGTACATTCCCGCAATACACGAGGCGGCGGTAATCGCGAAGCACCAGACAGCGAGGAACATTCCGAAGCCCCGGCTCTTCGTGAGCTGGTAGTCAGTGCTCAGCTCGAGGTTCTCATGCCGTTTCTTCAGCAGGAAGTACGCGGCGAATACCCACAGGTTGACCAGCGGTGTCGTGACCGAATTGACCTTGACGAGCCAGTACACCAGATTGTTGATCCCGCTTATCCCGAAGACAGGCAGGATGATCAGCGGACAGACGATCGCCGCGACGAGCTTGAGTCCGTTGATGTAGGCGCCGTGCCGGTTCTGCCTGAACATCGGCTTCGGGATGTAGTCGCTGTTCGTGCCCCGCATCAGGATACGCAGCGGTGCGTCGATGGACAGGACGATCACGGCCAGATTGTAGATGATCCAGCACACAGAGTAGATGATAAGCAGCGCATTCCCGATATGGTAGTATTCGCCCAGAAGACGGAAGGCGTAGAAGCCGCCGTTGGTCACCATGTCCGCGGGGATCGCGCTGGAATTGAACATCATCCCCATCGCGACAGTCCCCAGCAGCGCGCACACCATGACGATCAGGACAAGCCAGACCATGCTCTTCGGAAAGCCCTTCTTCGGGTTTCGCATCTCCGTGATATACGGCGCGACCTCCTCCATCCCGACGACGGAGAAGACGAGAACAGAAAAGTTGGTGATAGTCGTCACGTCGAATTCAGGCTTAATCGCAGACCAGCTCCAGTCGATGGTGTTCACCTTCGCTCCGGCAAGCCCCGGCGCCGCGAAGACAAGGGCGATATACAGAAGCGACAGGACGATCATCGCGCCCCCCGCGACGCTTCCGAGCTTTTTGAGCGCGGACATTCCCCGGGACGAGAGATACAGCGCGGCTGCGAACACCGCCAGACTCACCAGCTGGGTAAACAGCACGCTCATCGAATTGACGTCGTTCTTCTCGTAGACGATCCAGCTCATCGCGATGATGATGTTATTAGGCGTCTGCGCGATAAAAGGCAGCTGGGTGACCCAGTAGGTCCAGCCCGCGTAAAAGGCCATCATCGGACCTGCGGTTTTCAGGAGCCAGGAGCTGACGCCCCCGCCCTCTCTGGAGAAGACCGAGCCGAGCTCCGCCACCATCAGCGAATACGGGAGCATGTACAGCAGGAATACGGCGATCCACGGAACGATGGCCCGGATCCCTCCGAACAGCGCGAAGCCGTTTATGACATTTGGGAAGCCCCATACCATCGTAAAGCCGATGAGTACGACCGCGTACCAGCTGATGTATTTTCTGTCCGTTGTCCGTATCTGTTTCATGCCGCGCCTCCGCTGTCGTCACTCAAACCGGCCGTTATGCTGATTATTTAGAAGGATTTCCAGAAAGATCCGGCTTGCCGCGTTCATACCGCTTTCTTTCTGTCTGAAATCTGCCTGAAAATTCTTATAGAAATAATGTACCCCGGCGCGGCGTCTTAACATTTACGTAAAAAAATACGCCGCCGGAATGTTCCGGCAGCGCGTTGTATTCATTCTATTTCATACCGTCTGATTTCCGTCAGATCGTCTGCAGTCAGGCAATCGCAGGCTTATCCCAGAGCATCAGCGGGGTTCCGATATTCTTCTCAAGCGCCGTATGATACAGCTTGCTTCCCCAGGCCACGTCCTCGGTGGGCATGCCGCCCACCGCGTAGATGATGATCTGGTCTTCGCTGTCCCTGCCCGGCGCATAACCGTTGATGATATCCCCGATATCGGTGATATCCTCTCTCGCGATCTGTCCCGAAGCGACGAGATCGTAGAATTTCATGCCGATCAGCGAGGAGACGGTCTTCTGGGTAGGCAGCTCCTGCCCGACTCCCCAGCCCTCGTACATTTTGTAATTGTCGGAGATCAGCTTGCATCTGGTCTTGTCCGACATGAATCCGTCGTCGACGAGCAGCGCGGAGGTGCTCATGACCAGCGCGCCCGGCTTAAGCCAGCTTTCCTCGACCCTCGGATTGTCTTCGAAGACCGGCGCGTTCGTCGTACCGAAGTAGACGATATCCGCGTCTCTGCAGGCTTCCTCATCCGTGGCGCAGACTTCAAAATCCGTGACCTTCGGGAAACGTTCCCTGCAGTAGTCGATAAACCCGTCGATGCCGCTCTGACTGCGTCCCTTGACCTTGACCTTCGTGATGGAAGGCTTTTCCGTCAGGAACGCGTCGATTGCGGTGCGTCCCATCACACCCGGTCCGATAATCGCCGCGGTTTTCGGCTCTTTGACGCTCAGGTAGCGGGCCCCGAGTCCCGGGACGGCGCCTGTACGGATCGCGGAGATCTCGTTGGCCGACATATAGGCGAGGGGGACGCCCGATACGTAATCCATCAGCGTGATCATCAGGATCGAGCGCGGCAGCTCCTTCTTCCTGTTTTCCTGGTTTGAACCGTAGCACTTGATCCCGCACATTTTATACGGACCGCCCACGTAGGCAGGCATTGCGACAAAACGGTAGTCGGGCTTGTCCAGCGGCATTCCCTTGATTTCGGAATGCTCCGGAAAGCGCATCTTGATGCCGTGTTCGTTCCCGTTGGGACCGCCCATCATGTAGTCGCCCTTGCTCATCAGCGAGAAGAGCTCTTCCATCGTATCGATACAGCCGGCCATATCCTGAACGCCGGCTTCGATAAGATCGGCTTCGCTCAGATATAAAAAGTTTACTTCCTGTTCGTTCATTGATTACTCCATCTGTTTACAAAACTTAATTGTTCAAAAGTCCTGCCGATCAGCTGTATGACCTGATTACATCAGGCTGCTGTCGAGAGCCACATCGATATGCGACGCGAACTTTTTGCCGTAGGCTCTATTGCAGTACGCGTAGAAACCGGCGCCCACAGCCGCCCAGCCGCCGAACCACAGCCATTCCTGCCATACGAGCGCGGAGGATGCGAAGGGAAGCGGAACGACGTACAGCAGTACGAAGATTCCCGACATCAGTACGGCCATAACGCCGACGAATGTCCCGCCCTTAACCTTGTACGGACGGATCATTTCAGGTTCCTTGACTCTGAGCACGAGGAACGACAGTGAAACGAGGAAATACGCGATGACGACGGCGAGTGAGCCTGCGTCGACGATCCAGACCAGCATCTTTCTGCCGAAGAACGGCGCGATTACGGACATCAGGCCGATAAGCAGGATCGCGTTGACCGGCGTGTTGTATTTTTCACTGAGTTTGCCGAAGAAAGCCGGAAGCATCTTGGATTCTGCCATCGAGAAGATCGCGCGGCTGCCGCCGATGATAAAGGCGTTCCAGGATGTGATGATCCCGGACATGCCGCCGATTACGAGGACCTTCGCCATGATATCGCTGTTGAAGGCAAGTCTCATCGCATCTGCAGACGGAAGGCTGTCGCCTGTCATCTGAGAAACCGGAAGGATATAGCCTACCGCGAAGACAATGCCCGCGTAGAAGATAACGGCCAGGAAGATCGATAACAGCATGATGCTGCCAAGCTTCTTGTACGGAACGTTGACTTCTTCCGCAGCCTGCGGGATGACGTCAAATCCGACGAAATAGAAGGGCGTCATGACGGCGATGGTCAGAATCGCGCCGAGAACGCTCATACCGGAGCCGGTTTCAGTTGAGAATGCGGATGCTTCGATATTGGCCATACTCCCGTGCATTACCGAACCGACCAGGAGCAGGATGCCTGCGGCCGCAATGATAAAGGTCAGTACCGACTGAATCTTCGCGGCGGTTTTTGCGCCGAGGATATTGATAAAGGTCATGAAGACTGCGGTGATGACGGCTACCGCGACCCATGAGGCGTAGACGTCGAAGCCTGCCACGGTGTACATATAGCCCACCAGGAAGTTCGGGAAAATCCACGTGATGACCGTCGGGAAAGCGACGGCTTCAAAGGCTGCTACGGACGCATACCCGAGGATAATCTCCCAGGTACAGATAAACGACGCGTTGGGTCCCAGCGCTCTGTAGCTGAACACATGCTCGCCGCCGCACTGCGGCATCGCGGATGTCAGCTCCGCATAGGTCAGACCGACAAACAGGACCATGATCCCGCCGATCAGAAACGCGATGACCGCTCCCCAGGTGCCTGCCGTGCTGATCCAGTCGCCTGAACTGACGACCCATGCCCATCCGATCATGGCGCCGAACGCGATAACCAGAATGTCTTTCATGCCGAGTACTTTGTTAAATTTGGATTCCATGATTTCCTCCTTCTTAGAAATAAAACGGTAATACCAGATGCCGAAAACGGATGATAATAGCTGTGTATAAAAAAAACGGGGCCGGAGGCTTTCGCCTTCGACCCCGTTGTCTGTGCTGTTTTACTCAATGATTATGCTGATCAGATCTGTTCTGACTTATTATCTTTATGGTTTTTGGCCGCCTGTCAGGCTGCCTTCTTATTCTTTTTATCCTTTGCCGCGAAACGGTCGTAGCGCAGGGCGCTCAGATCGACGACAGTCTCTTCGCCCCGGGCCATCTGCGCGAGCATGAGCCCGACGACAGGCCCGGAACCGAAGCCGTGGCCGGTGAAGGCGCAGGCCAGGATAAGCCCGGGGACCTCGTCCACCGGAGAGATCACAGGCACGCCGTCCGCACACAGATCGGTCCAGCCGCCCCAGCAGCGGATGATCTTCGCGTGCTCAAGGCTCGGGAAGTATCCCGTTACGGCCCGACAGATGCAGGGACCGTGGAGACTTGAAGCCGGAGGCGTCGAAAACGTCGTCTCGTCATGGCGTACAAACTGATCGTAGCCTGCGGAGCCGCCGAATACGAAGGATCCGTCCTTCGTCTGATGTCCGTAAAAGTCGGCCGCCGCCGTTCCCAGCATCTGGTCGAACATATGGGGCTGTGTTTCTGTGACGAGGGTTTCGGAGACCTTCAGATCCATCGGGACGTCGATCCCGACGGAATTGACGATCTTCCGGCTCGCGTATCCCGCCGCAACGATGATGCAGTCCGCCTCGAAGACCATTCCGTTCTTAAGCACGACCTTTCTGGCCCGTCCGTGGACCTTCTCGATCCGTTCGACAATCGCGTTCGTATAGAATCTCGCGCCGAGTCTTCTCGCCGCCCGATAGAATGCCAGCGTCGTCTTCAGCGGATTCGCATGGCCGTCGGTTGGACACCAGCTGGCGCCGGCAACTTCCTCAGACAGGTACGGGTTGATCTCCCGGGCCTCCATCGCATCGATCATCCGGACGTCGAGTCCGACCTTCCCGGCGGACTGCGCAAGCTGCGCGAGCTTGTCGAGATGGGCCTGAGTCTTTCCGAGTCTCAGGTTTCCCTTCTGCGTATATTCCGTATCGGCGTCCAGCTCTTCGGACAGGGTCGGCCAAAGATTTTCGATTCCCCACATCACATAGGGAAGCTCTCTGCTGTCGCGTCCGGACTGGCGGACACCGCCGCCGTTCCTGGACGATCCGCCTCCGCCGATCACCGAAGCTCCTTCGAGCACTGTGACATCGACACCGCTTTTCGCGAGATAGTACGCCGCGGCGCTTCCGTTGATACCGGAGCCGATGATCAGGACATCGCTTGTGGTTTTCATCAGCATACCCCGCCTTTCTCATTGCCCATGCACGCCATTTCGATGGGCCGGACAGGACCTCTTGCCGCGGCGCTCTCCAGCTGTGCGGGAGAGACGCCAAGCTCCTTCGCGACGATGCGCTGTACGAGTTTCGTGCAGGTCTGTCCCTGACAAAGCCCCATTCCTACACGGAGCCAGCGGCGTATTTCGGTGATTTCGTACATGCCCTCGTACACCGCTCTCCGTATTTCACCCTTGGTGATCTCTTCACAGCGGCAGATGAGCATATCGTCGTCTGCCTCCGGTTTAAAAGCCGCGGTTCTCATACTGCGGTCTGTTATCTGTGTCATTGCTGGGCCGCCTTGTAAAATCTTGCTTTTCCCGACAGTTCCGCGGGAACGCGGATGGTGAGCAGATTCGTATGATCGAACGCCTTCACCGACTTGACGTCGAGAACCTCCGCTTCGCCGATTGCCTGTCCGTCTCTGGAGCAGGCCAGGCCGATATCGCCCTTTTCAGGCAGCGGCATGAATTCATAGGGCATCGTCACCGACGCGTATCCGCCGCCGATATCCTCGTTGACGAGGAAGATCGCCTGTCCGGAACAGGAGGCGACGCACCTGCCGCAGCCGATGCATTCGGCCGAGGCTTCCACTGCCGGAAGCGCCGTGATGAAGCTTCCGATATGGATGCACCCGTGTGGACAGGCGTCCTGGCAGGGGTTGCACGGGATGTTCTGCGTGCATTCGATGACGGGATGCAGTCCCTTCGGGTGCGTGACGCCGGGATAGACTTCCACCTCGTCGTCTCCGAGAAATCCTGTAACCAGCAGATGCTGAGAGACCGGAAATCCTTCGTCCGTCTTTTCGATCTGTTTTCCGCGGTTCTTCGGAGCGAACATTCCCTGACGAAGCGTATCCAGAGCCTGTTCGTTTGACTCGACTGCTTCCTTCGCTTTACCATCTTCGAGAAATCCGAGGCGGTTCGCGCAGGCGATCCCCGCGATGCGTCCTTCGATCATCGCCGAGCTCGCTTCTTCGATTCCCTCCGCGTCCCCTGCCGCGAACAGACCCCGGACGCTCGTTTCGCCGTACTCATTGCATACGGGAACGCAGCCGCCCTTTTTCGGATTCTGTTCCATCCGGCAGCCGGACATTCTGGCCAGCTGGTTCATCGGCGAGAGCCCTACGGCGATGCAGATCGTATCGCAGTCGATCTCCGTTTCGCTTCCGGGTATGATCTTCCCGTGTTCATCCATCCGGCCGATCACCGCGCCTTCGACGTGGTCGCCGCCCTTCGCCCTGACAATCGTGCTTGAGAGCTGGAAGGGGACGCCGCATCTTGCGAGCTTCGCCGCATGGACGCCGTATCCTCCGATCTTCGGCGCCGCGTCGACCACTGCCGCCACCTCGCAGCCTGCCTGAAGCAGCTGATAGCTGACGACGAGTCCGACGTTGCCGCTCCCGAGCATCAGCACTCTGCTTCCCGGGCGTATGCCGTGAAGGTTCATCATCGTCTGTGCCGCTCCAGCGCCGATGACGCCGGGTAGCGTCCATCCGTCGAAGGGCGCCATATTTTCAGAAGCGCCTGCCGCGAGGAGCACCGTGTCTCCCCGGACGTGGCTTACCTGACCGCCCTTTTTGATCATAACCTCGTTGCCGGGATACAGACCCGTAACGACCGTATCCAGGGATACGTCAACGCCGAGTCTGTCTGCCTCCGCCAGAAGCTCCTCCCCGATATGGAAGCCGCGTTCCTTCGCGTGGTGCTCCTTCGACCCGAAGAATTTGTGGATCTGCTTGAACAGCTGTCCGCCGGGACGTTTGTTTTCGTCGTACACCGCGATGTTCATGCCGCAGCGGGCGGCTTCGATGGCGGCTGACAGTCCTGCGGGACCTGCTCCGATAATGACCAGATCATATCGTTCCATCAGCTTCCTCCTTATCCGCTTTATCCCCGGCAAGCGGGGTGACGCCGTCCTGTGTCCGCACGTCCATGCCTTCCGCGAGGGGCGTGACGCAGGTCCGGATGTTCGGAACTCCGTCGACGACCATGACGCAGTCGGTGCATCTGCCTATCGCGCAGAATATCCCGCGGGGCTCATGCCGTTTTTTTGTGTATCGATGGACCATGACTCCGGCTGCCTTGAGCGCCATCGCCACCGGCTCGCCTTCACATCCGCTCATCGTTTTTCCGTTATACGTAAACTGAACCTGCCGCCCCTTTTCGGGAACTCCGAGAATCGGATGTACGGCAATTCTTTCGCTCGTATCCATACTGCCTCCAATAAAAAAGGCCGCTGCAGATGCCTGTCCGGCGTCCGCATGCGACCTCTTTGTCTTGTCTGTGTTGTTTTGTCTGTGACTTTAAATCCATTATACGGGACTGAAAATAACTGTAAAGAGCCAGTTTTGAAAATAATTACAGAACCAATTTGATTCTCTTTTAAACAGATTTCAAGAATCATAGAACCGCTTTTTATTCTGACTGGATCCTTTCAGTAAGCCCTTCGATCAATATAATCAGCCCGGGATTTAAGAACCTGAAAATATACAGAAGCTGTAAACATTTTATATTATGATAAATATTATAATCGTATTTTCAGAAAGACGGGACCAATTCCTCCGTTTTTAATAGAACCAATTTGGAGCACCCATGATTTACATTGACAGAAATTTAAAAATGCCGCTGCATGAACAGGTCTACATCCGGGTAAAGGACGCGATTCTTCAGGGAAGCTTCGCTGCAGGCACGCGTCTGCCCGCTACCCGGACGCTGGCGGCAGAGCTCGGAGTGGGCAGGAACACCGTGATCACCGCGTATAAAAATCTGGCGGACGAAGGCTACGTACGATCCATCGGAGGATCGGGCTTTATCGTCCAGAATGTCCGGACGGACCTTCACCAGACTGCGTGGACGCCGGAAAAACCGGAAGAGATTTCAGAGACTCCTGAGATCCGCTACGATTTCTGGTATCCTCTCACCCGCGAATGCTGGTTCCCGAAGAACGCCTGGAGCCGGGCGCTGTCGGACGCTCTTGAAGAAATCGAGCGGCGCAGGTTCATCAGCTATCCGGAGCGGAAGGGATCTGAAAAGCTCCGCAATGAGCTGGCGCAGCATCTATATCTGTCCCGGGGCGTCGTCTGCTCTCCCGAACAGATCGTCATCAGCTGCGGCATGCAGTTCAATCTTGAAATGCTGCTCAAGCTGTTCGATCCCGCTAAGGACACGGTGGGCATGGAGGATCCGGGCTATTACGGAGTCTGGAACGTCTTCAGGAGCAGCGGCTTCTCTCTCCATCCGATCCCGGTGAAATCGGACGGTCTCGATACCGCGTCTCTTCGTCGTCATAAGCTCAAGCTTCTGTACATCACGCCGTCTCACCAGTTCCCGACGGGCGCGGTACTTCCGATCGACAAGCGGATGGACATCCTGGACTGGGCCGGAGCGAACAAGGCCTTTATTATTGAAGATGACTACGACAGCGAGCTCCAGTACAACGGGTCCCCGATCCCGTCTCTGCAGGCGCTCGATCATTTTGACCGCGTGATCTACACGGGAACCTTTTCCAAATCTCTGTCCTCTTCGATCCGCGCTTCCTACATGGTTCTGCCGAAGCAGCTGATCGAGCCCTATCAGAAGCGCTGCGGCGACTACCTCGCGATGGTGTCGATCCTGATTCAGACCGCCCTGGCCGATCTGATTGCGGACGGCAGCTACAAGCGTCATCTGGACAGACTCCGGATCGCCTTTTCCACAAAGCACGAAGCCTTCGTCAAATCTCTCGATCAGGTATTCGGAGACAGGATCGACATTATCGACCGCCAGGCCGGATCTCATCTGCTGATCAGCGTCCGTAACGACATGTCCGCTCAGGAGCTGACCGAGGCGGCTCTCGAGATGGGCATCAAAGTCTACCCTGTCAGCGAATATTATCTGAACAGAAAGCATAAAGCCGACAGCCGGCTCATCCTCGGGTTCGGCGGAGTCCGGAACGACGAGTATATCGACGCGCTGACAAAGCTGAGAGACGCATGGTTCGGACAGAATGAAAGCCGGGGAGCCGACACAGCTGATTCAGATGAGTAAGATGATCAGCTGATTAAACCTGATACGTAAATGAAAAAGCCGCCGCATGATTTCTCATACGACGGCTTTCGTTATGCTTCGTTTATTCTGTGATCATTCTGCCGGCAGCATCCGCTGTATCTATTCGCTGAGTTCGCGTTCGGTTTCGTCTTCGACGAGAACGTTGTCGTTGGTCCAGCCCAGACGGTTCAGGATATAGAAGATCAGCGACAGGCAGACGGCGGTCAGCGCGGCGAGGGTCATGCCGGTGATCGTGACGGAGCCCAGCTTGAGCTGGAGTCCCGACAGGCCCGCGACAAATACGACGGAGGTCAGGATCAGATTCTGATTCTTCGAGTAGTCGACCTTTTCGTCGACGAGGATGCGAAGTCCCGAGGTTCCGATCATGCCGTACAGCAGGAAGGTGATCCCGCCGATGACGTCTCCGGGAATGGTCGTGATGAGCGCGCTTAAGGGGCCGATGAACGCCATCAGGATCGAGATGACGGCCGCTCCCGCGATAACCTGGACACTGTAGACGCCTGTCATCGCCATGACGCCGATGTTTTCTCCGTAGGTCGTGGTCGGTACGGAGCCTACGAGACCGGAAATCGCGGAGGACAGCGAGTCGCCGAGGAAGGTCCGGTACAGTCCGGGTTCCTTGAGCAGGTCGCGCTTGACGATGCTCCCGGTGACGATCTGATGGCCGACATGCTCGGCGGTCAGGACGAGGATTACTGGCAGCATCGTGACGATGGACTCGAGGTCGAACTTCGCGAGATGGAACTGGGGCATCGTGAACAGGCTCGCCTGCTGAAGCGGCGAGAAGTCGACGATCCCGACGATTACCGCGGTGAGATATCCCGCGACCATCGCGATAAGCAGCGGAATGACGGAGAAGAACTTTCTGAACAGAATGGAGCCGAAGATCGCGACGCCGAGGGTGACTGCGAAGACGATCGCATGGGGCGTGGACGCGAGATCCGCGCCGGTGGTACCGGGTGTTACGGTGTTCTTCGCAAGTTCGAGTCCGATAAGCGCGACGACGGGTCCCATCGCTGCAGGCGGCAGGACGATGTCAATCCAGTCGGTCCCGTATTTATAGAAGACCCACGACAGCAGACAGCCCACGAGGCCTACGACGACAAAGCCGCCCTGGGCGTACTCGAAGCCTTTAGACGCGATGACGATGGAGGCCGGCGCTAGGAACGCGAAGCTCGAGCCGAGATACGCGGGAGCCTTCCCCTTCGTGATCCAGATAAAGAGCAGCGTTCCGACACCGTTCATCAGCAGGACGATGCTCGGGTTGATGCCGAACAGGATCGGGACGAGGACGGATGCGCCGAACATCGCGAAGACGTGCTGGATGGACAGCGGGATCATTTTAGCCAGAGGCAGTCTGTCTTCGACGTCGATGATTTGTTTCTTGGACATGCGTTTTCCTTTCAGATAATTGAAAATATGGCAGATCAATAAGATGGATAAAATACGCAATAAATGCGAGTGTGAAAACACAGCGTAAAAATAACCGGTCCGCGCAGCGGCTGCGCTGGCTTCCCGGTTCGGTTCGCGGTTATTTTCTTCTGATAATCTTCTCATTAAACTAAATTTCAGTCAATGAATTATCCCTGTCTGTAAATCTGCGTGTGCGTTTCCCACCGGATGCTGATAAGAAGTATACCCGGAAGATCGGAGATGCTTTCGCGGGTTTTGCGGCTCTATTGGGAATAAAATGAACATACAAAGATAAACTGACTCTGTATAATAATCTATATAGCAGGAATCTGGAGGTATCAAATGGCTTATCTGAAAAATATTCCCTTCGAAGACCCATTCCGCATGGCGGATCAGGTGAGTGTACTGCCGGGACAGGTCGTGAGCAAGACCCTCGTGCAGAACGGACATGTCGGGATCACGGTCTTCGCGTTCTCCGCAGGTGAAGAGATCAG
>ERZ1645187.594-NODE-594-length-35507-cov-18.318572_pt1 | contig 35507 bp, 31 predicted proteins | sample MGYA00575352_ERZ1645187 | MGnify/ENA primary metagenome ERZ1645187 (study PRJEB40837, sample SAMN11349314) | freshwater sediment metagenome | isolation source: river sediment | host: Sediment | place: India: Wazaribad , New Delhi | collected 2017-02-21 ... | reverse complement strand
ACGTCAACGACAGCGTCACCAAGTCGAAGTTCGACAACCTCTATGGCTGCCGTGAGTCGCTGGTCGACGCCATCCGCCGCGGCACCGACGTCATGCTGGCCGGCAAGGTCGCGTTCGTCGCCGGCTTCGGCGACGTCGGCAAGGGCTCGGCCGCTTCGCTGCGCCAGGCCGGCGCCCGCGTCATCGTCTCCGAGATCGACCCGATCTGCGCCCTGCAGGCCTCGATGGAGGGCTACGAGGTCGCGACCATCGAGGATGCCTTCAGCCGCGCCGACATCTACGTCACCGCGACCGGCAACAAGGACATCATCACCGTCGATCACATGCGGCAGATGAAGGATCGCGCCATCGTCTGCAACATCGGCCACTTCGACAACGAGATCCAGGTCGCGGGTCTCAAGAACTTCAAGTGGACCAACATCAAGCCGCAGGTCGACGAGATCGAGTTCCCGTCCGGCAACCGCATCATCCTGCTGTCGGAAGGCCGCCTCGTGAACCTCGGCAACGCCATGGGCCACCCGTCGTTCGTGATGTCGTCGTCGTTCTCGAACCAGACGCTGGCGCAGATCGAGCTCTGGCAGAACCGCGCCAACGGCAAGTACGAGAAGCAGGTCTACACGCTGCCGAAGGTGCTCGACGAGAAGGTCGCCGCGCTGCACCTCGACAAGCTCGGCGTCAAGCTGACGAAGATGAGCGCCGAGCAGGCCGCCTACATCGGCGTCCCGCAGAACGGCCCCTACAAGCCGGATCACTATCGCTATTGATGCGGAAGCCGGCGCTCCGCCGGTCCGCTTTATCGGCAATGGAAGGGCGAGCCGGCCACCGGCTGGCCCTTCTGCTTTTCCGCTTCGTACAACGGCGCAGCGATACGATACTCTGTTCCCGTTTTAGCCCGGCCACGTATGGCTTTGCCGCACTGGTCAAGAGCGCACCCCGCGGCCCATAATCAAAAAGCGATTCGTCCGCCCGTGCGGACGCCGGCACCTGTTCCAATCAGCTCTCCCCCCGATCATGCGTTCCACGGGCGAGACTGCGCAAAGGTTGCCGTGACATCTCGGTCGGGAACGCAATGCGCGCCAATGTGCTGAAATCAAGGGCCCGCAATGCCCGCAACGAACTCGTCATGCTGCTGCTGGCCAGCATGGGAGTCGTCGCGGCCCTGACCTATGCGGTGACGCGCGGCTCCGGCCGTTTCGAGGCGGCCCTCGGCTTCGAGAAGACGCTGCTCATCGTCGCTGTCACCATCGTCGCCCTGCTCGCCTCGCTGCTGGTGTGGCGCGCCGTCGCCGTCGCCCGCCATCTGTCGCGCCGCGCGCGCCAGGAAAACGCCGACCTGCGCCGCGCCCTCGCCACCGCCGAGACGGTCATCAAGGCCGAGCCGCAGATCCTGCTGCTGTGGGAGGACGATCAGGAACCGCGCCTCGTCGCGCAGGCGCTCGTCGCCGTCGGCGGCCTGCCGCAGCGCAAGGAGGACATCCTGCGCTTCGGCCAGTGGCTCGAGCCGCGCTCGGCCGCGGCCCTCAAGGCGAGCCTCGATCAGTTGTTCCAGCTCGGCCGCTCGTTCAACATCATCCTGCGCACCGCCGCCGCCGATCACGTCGAGGCGGAAGGCCGCGCCACCGGCGGGCGCGCCATCCTCCGCCTGCGCGACGTCGCCGGCTACAAGCGCGATCTCGCCCGCATCATCGACCAGCACCAGTGGCTGGCGCGCGACATCCACACCATGCGCGCGCTCATCAACGCGCTGCCGATGCCGGTCTGGCTGAAATCTCGCGACGGCCGTCTGTCGTGGGTCAATGCCGCCTATGTGCGCGCCGTCGAGTCGGCGAACGAGGACGAGGTGCTGTCGCGCCAGATCGAGCTGATGGACTCGCGGGAGCGCCATCGCGCGCTGCGGGCCATTGCCAAGGGGCAGGAGTTCCGCGCCCGCATGCCGCTGGTCATCGGCAAGGAGCGCAAGGCGCACGATGTCGTCATGCTACCGGTCGAGGACGCCATCGCCGGCGCCGCCATCGACGTCGCCGCCATCAAGACCGCAGAGGACGAACTCGAGCGTCAGGTCGCCGCCTACGACCGCACGCTCGATCACGTCTCCACCGCCGTCGCCATTTTCGACCGCGAGTTGCGCCTGACGTTCTGCAACGCCGCCTTCCTCAAGCTGTGGTCGCTCGACGAGGAATGGCTGGCGACACATCCGCACGCCGGCAGCCTGATCGACCGCATGCACGAGCGCGGCCTGCTGCCCGAGATGGCCAACTACCGCCAGTGGAAAGCGCAGCTTCTGTCCATCCACAGCACCGGTGAGCCGTTCGAGGACCTGTGGCTGCTGCCCGGCGACCGCATCGTGCAGGTGATGGCCGAGCAGCGCCCCGACGGCGGCGTCACCTACCTTTTCTCCGACGAGACCAAGCGGCTCGGCCTCGAAAGCGAGTACGCCTCGCTGACGAGCGTGCAGCGCGAGACCATCGACAGCCTCAAGGAGGGTGTCGCGGTGTTCGCGACCGACGGTCACCTGAAGCTGCACAACTCGGCCTTCGCCACCATCTGGAACCTGTCGCGCGATCAGATGGGCAAGCAGCCGTTCATCGACGAGGTGATTGCCGAAGCCGCGACCATCGCCGAGGAAACGCAGGCCTGGCGCAGCATCCGGCAGGTGGCGACATCGTTCTCGGAAGCACGCGCGCAGATCGCCGGCCAGATCGTGCGCTCCGACGCCAGCGTCGTCGACTACGCCACGACACCGCTGCCCGACGGCGGCACGCTCGTCACCTTTGCCGACGTTACCGCGTCGAAACGCTACGAGCGCGCGCTGCTCGAGCGCAACGAGGCGCTGGAAACCGCCGACCGTCTCAAGAACGAGTTCATCGGCCACATTTCGTATGAGCTGCGCACACCGCTCACCACCATCATCGGCTTTTCCGATCTGCTCGGCAGCCGCGCTTTCGGGCCGCTCAACCAGCATCAGAGCGAGTACGTCGACGGCATCACATCGTCGTCAAAGACTCTGCTCGCCATCATCGACGACATTCTCGATCTCTCGACCATCGATGCCGGAACCTTGAAGCTCGAGCTGGCCGAGATCGATGTCGCGCGCGTGCTCGACGATGCCATCCTCGGCGTGCGCGAAGCGGCGGCGCGTGCCCATCTCACGCTCGACATCGGCGTCGAGGAAAGCGTCACCACCTTCGTTGCCGACGAGCAGCGCGTGCGCCAGGTGCTCTACAATCTGGTGTCCAACGCGGTGGGCTTCTCGCGCGAGGGCGGTACGGTACGCATCACCTGCTGGCGCGAACAGGGCGACACCGTGTTCGAGGTCGAGGACGAGGGCGTCGGCATTCCGGCCGAACAGCAGGCGCGCGTGTTCGAGCGCTTCGTCAGCCGCAGCCAGGGCTCCAAGCATCGCGGCACCGGCCTTGGCCTTTCGATCTCGCGCAGCCTCGTCGAACTGCACGGGGGGCGTCTCGATCTGGTCTCTGAACCGGGCAGGGGCACACGCGTCACCGTTCGCTTTCCCGCCCCGCGCGCTGCCGCTGCCAGCCGCACCGTCTCCGCGCCCTCCGATGCGTTCGCCGGCCGTGTCGGCACGCGCTGATCGCAGCCTGCAACAGGTCGATCTCCTCACGCCTTGACGGCGCCGTCATTGCGCGGCCAGTCTCCGCCGCGAATGTTCCCGACACTCCGTCAGCAGCGTGCCGCCATGCCGAACCACCACCGTCTCGAAAATCTGAGCGAGGCCGCTCTCTGCCATCTCGCCGAGATCGTCGGCGCCAGCGCGCGCCCCGGCGACCTCATCGCGCTCGATGGTGATCTTGGCGCCGGCAAGACGACATTCGCGCGCGCGCTCATCCGCCGCCTCGCCGGCGACGCGAACGAGGAGGTGCCGAGCCCGACCTTCACGCTGGTACAGAGCTACGAGACACCCCGCCTCGCCATCGCGCACTTCGATCTCTACCGGCTGGGCGACGAAAGCGAGCTCGACGAACTCGGCCTCGATCATGCGCTGGAGCGCGGCATCGCTCTCGTCGAGTGGCCGGAGCGCGGCGGCGCGCGACTGCCGGTCGACCGCATCACGCTGCATTTCTCGGACGCCGAAGGTGGCGAACGCCGCGACATCACCATCACCGGCACGGGCCTATGGGCGCCACGCGCCGCGCGCATCGCACACATGGCAGCGCTGCTCACACGCGGCGGCTGGACCAGAGAAGGTGCCCACGTCGACTATTTGCAGGGCGATGCTTCCGTCCGCCGCTATGCACTGCTGACGGCACCGCGCCGCGAACGCGCCGTGCTGATGGACTGGCCGCGCCAGCCGGACGGTCCGCCGATCCGCGACGGCAAGCCCTACAGCGCCATCGCCCATCTCGCCGAGGACGTACGCCCGTTCGTCGCCATCGCCGATGCGCTTCGCGACGCGGACATCGCCGCGCCTCAGGTTCTCGACGCGGACCTCGATGCAGGGCTGCTGGTGCTCGAGCATCTCGGTGATCTCGTCTATGGCGCGGCGCTCGAAGGTGGCGCCGACCAACGCCAGCTCTGGCAGGCCGCGCTCGACGTGCTCGTACATCTGCGCGCGGTTCCGGCCGATCGCGCCTTGCCCGTGCGCGGCGGTGGCGCCTGGACGCTGCCGCACTACGATACACAAGCCATGCGCATCGAGGTCGATCTGCTCGCGGACTGGCTTTATCCATTCGCCAGGGCTAACGACATGCCTGCGGATGCGCGCGGCGAGTTCGCGGCTGCGTGGGACGACGTGATCGCGCGCCTCACGGCGCTGCCGACCGGCTGGGCGCTGCGCGACTACCATTCGCCGAACCTGATCTGGCGGAGCGACCGCGCCGGCCTCGCCCGCGTCGGCGTCATCGATTTCCAGGACGCGCTGCAGGGCCCTCTCGCCTATGACGTGGTGTCGCTGACGCAAGACGCGCGCCTCGACGTTTCACCCACGCTCGAAGCGGAGTTGCTCGACTACTACTGTGCCGCCGCGCGTTCCCGCGATGCCGCCTTCGACGAGCCGACCTTCCGTTTCGCCTATGCCGCGCTCGGCGCCCAGCGCAACACCAAGATCCTCGGCATTTTCGCACGCCTGGCGCGCCGCGACGGCAAGCCGGGATATATCCGCCACATGCCGCGCATCTGGGGATATCTCGGCCGCGCACTGACGCACCCGGAGCTGGCCCCGCTCAAGGCGGTCTATGATCGCCACATCATGGCGCTTGCCGGTTGAAGCAGCGCCGCACGGGGAAAGCGCGAGCGGAGCGACGATGAGCCGACCGACCACGGCGATGGTGCTGGCTGCGGGCCTCGGCAAGCGTATGCGTCCGCTGACCGATACGACCCCGAAGCCGATGGTGCGCCTCGGTGGCCGCCCGCTGCTCGATCACGTGCTCGACCGCCTCGCCGACGCCGGCATCACCCGCGCGGTCGTCAACGTGCACTATCTCGCCGACCAGATCGAACAGCACCTGCGCGATCGCATCCGCCCGGGCGTCACCATTTCCGACGAGCGCGACCGCGTGCTCGACACCGGCGGCGGCATCAAGCGCGCGCTGCCGCTGCTCGGCGTTGAACCGTTCGTCGTGCACAATTCCGATTCCGTCTGGCTCGAAGGCGCGCACGCCAACCTGCCCGCATTGTTCGACGCCTGGGACGAGGGGCGCATGGACAGCCTGCTGCTGGTAGCGGCGCGTATGCGCAGCCTCGGCTACGAGGGGGCCGGCGATTTCCTCATGCACGCCGATGGCCGCCTCGAACGCCGCCGTGACAATGCGCCGGCACCGCTCGTGTTCACCGGCGCGTCGATCCTGCATCCGCGCCTTCTCGACGGCATCGGTGACGACGTGTTCTCGCTCAACCGCGCCTGGGACCGCGCCATCGCATCGGGCCGCCTCCACGGCATCGTCCTCGATGGCTTCTGGATGCACGTCGGCACACCCGAGGCCCTGATCGAGGCCGAGCACTGTCTTGTTCACGGCGAACCGGAGCGGACATGAGCACACACATCAAATCGGCGTTGGCAGAGCGTGGCGCACGCGTTGCCTCTCGTGTCTTCACCGTGCCGCCGGGGAAGCCGTTCCTCGATTGCCTCGCTCAGGCGATCCTGTCGGGGGAGCTGGCGCCGGGGCTGTCGCGCGACGATCCGCTGGCGCTCGCCGACATCACGCTGCTGCTGCCGACGCGCCGCGCGACGCGCGCACTTCACGATGCGTTTCTGAAACACGCCGGGACGCGCGCGGTGATCCTGCCGCGCATTCGCGCCATCGCCGACGGCGAGGACGAATTGACGCTGCTGTCCGGCCTCGCGGGCTTGTCGACGCTGGCGCCCGACGATGCCGACGCGACACCGGCCATCAGCCCGCTCGAACGGCGGCTGGTGCTGACGAAGCTGGTGCTGGCGTGGGCGCGCGCGATGCGCGAGACGGGCGGCGATGCGCTCGCCGGGTTGGAGCCCTACGCCGCGGCCGGCGGCGCCACCCCCGCACAGGCGTCACACCTCGCCGCCGAGCTGGCGCGGCTCATGGACACCATCGAGACCGAGAACACCAGCCTCGATGCGCTGGCGACACTCGTCCCCGAAACCTATTCGGAGCACTGGCAACGCACGCTGAAGTTCCTCGAGATCGTCACGCAATTCTGGCCGCAGCATCTCGCCGAGAAGGGCTTCGCCTCACCTATGGCGAGCCGCAACCGCACGCTCGAACGCGAGACACGGCGTCTGCTCGAACATCCCCCCGTCGCGCCGGTGATCGTCGCGGGCGTCACCGGCTCGATACCCGCAACGGCGGATCTCATGCGCGCGGTCGCCAGCCTGCCGAACGGCTTCATCGTGCTGCCGGGGCTCGACCTCGGACTCGACCCGACATCATGGGACGCGATCCGCCCGGCGGCGATGGATGGCAAAGCCGAGCCCGCCTACGAGCATCCGCAGCATGGCCTGAAGGCGTTGCTCGACCGGCTCGGCATCGATCGCAGCGAGGTCGCGTCTCTGCCCGGCACCGAGCCGGACCACGCCGCCCGCGACCGTCTCGACTTCATTGCCGAGGCGATGCGCCCGGCCAGCACCACGGAGCGCTGGCACGATTATGCCGGGACGGTGGATCGCGAGCGGCTCGGGGCCGCTCTCGCCGGCATCAGCCTGATCGATGCGCCCAATGCCCAAGACGAGGCCGAGGCGATCGCGCTGATCCTGCGCGAAGCCATGGAGGTGCCGGGGCGCACCGCCGCGCTGGTTTCGCCGGACCGCCTGCTCGCCCGCCGCGTCACCGCACGCCTCGCCACCTGGGGCATCCGCGTCGACGATTCCGCCGGCCGCCCGTTCCCGAAAACCGTGCCGGGCGCGTTCCTCGATCTCGTCGTCGAAGCCGCCGCCAAACGCTTCGCTCCAGCCGAACTGGTGGCGCTGCTCAAGCATCCGCTGACGCGGCTCGGGCTCGGCGCCTTCGAGGTCCGCCGTGCCGCGCGCGCGCTCGAACTCGCAGTTTTCCGCACCAGCTATCTCGGCGTCGGCCTCGACGGCCTCGAAGCCGCGCTGGAGCAGGCCGCCGCCGACGTCGCCGCGGGCGAACGCCGCGAGCGGCCGGTGCGCCGGCTGTGGGACGACGACTGGACCGGAGCGCGCGATCTCGTCACCCGCCTGCGCACCGCCTATGCGCCGCTCGTGGCGCTGTTCGAACGTGGTGGCGAGGACATCAGCCTGGCGATGCTGTCGCAAGCCCACCTCGCCGCCGCCGAGGCGATCGCGCGCCTGTCCGACGACGAGATCGCGACCAGCCGCGACGAACCCGAACGCGCGGCCACCGCCGAACTCTATGCGGGCGACGCCGGCGCCGCCGCCGCGACCTTGTTCGCCAGCTTCGCCGATCCGACGCTGCCGCAGCTCGACATCGCCGCCGCCGATTACGCCGATCTCTATCGCAGTCTCGTCGCCACCGAGAACATACGCCCGCGCGTGCCGCTGCATCCGCGCGTGTTCATCTGGGGGCCGTTCGAGGCACGCCTGCAGCAGCCCGACGTGGTCGTGCTCGGCTCGCTCAACGACGGCACCTGGCCGGAAGCCGCCGACCCGGGTCCGTGGCTCAACCGACCGATGCGGCGAGCGCTCGGCCTGCCCTCGCCCGAAGAGATGATCGGCCATGCCGCGCACGACTTCACCACGCTGCTCGGCGCCGAGCGCGTCTATCTCACACGCGCGGAGAAGATCGACGGCGTGCCGACGGTGCCGTCGCGCTGGCTGATGCGCATCGTCGCTCTGCTCGACGGGATGGGCCTGCGCGAGTTCATCGCCATGGACCGGCCGTGGCTCGCGTGGGCGCAGCTGCGCGATGCCCTGCCCGCCGGCGGGCACGACGCCTGCGCGGCGCCGGAACCGCGTCCGCCACTCGCGGTGCGCCCGCGCAAGCTCTCCGTTTCGGCGGTCGAAACCTGGATTGCCAACCCTTATGCGATCTTCGCCGGGCGCATCCTCGGGCTCGATGCCCTGCCACAGCTCGGCAGCAGCCCCGATGCGAGCCTCAAGGGCGCCATCATCCACGACATCCTGGCGGCGTTCGCGGAACGCTTCCCGCAGGCACTGCCGGGTGATCCCGCGCACGAGCTGATGGCGATCGCCCGCGAACGCCTCGCGCCGTATCTCGGCAATCCGCGCATCGCCGCCTTCTGGCTGCCGCGCATCGAGCGTTTCGCACACTGGTTCGCCGATACCGAACCGCGCCGTCGCGACGGCTTCGCGCGCACGGTGGCCGAGATCAAGGGAGAGACCGTGCTGGCCGATCTGCCCGGCGGACCGTTCACGCTCACCGCGCGTGCCGACCGCATCGACATCGGCAGCGGCGGCATCGCCATCACCGACTACAAGACCGGCCAGCCGCCGAGCAACGCCAAGGTGCTCGACGGCAAGGCGCCGCAGTTGCCGCTCGAGGCGGCCATCGCTCTGGCCGGCGGCTTCACCGGCATCGACGAGCGATCCGTCAAGCGATTGAGCTATATCCGCGTCACCGGTGGCCTGCCGGCGGGCGAGGAGCGCGATGCGCCGGGCGATGACATCGCCGGGCTCGCCGCCCGCCAGCGCGACGGTCTGGCGGCTCTCGTCACGCTGTTCGACGACGTCGGCACCGCCTACAGCGCGCGCCGCCGCCCCGGCTTCCGCTACGACTTCGACGACTTCGCCCACCTGGCGCGCGTTTCGGAATGGTCGGGCGAGGGCGAGAGCGACGGCGGCGACGATGACGACGACGACAAAGCCGCTTGATGACGCAGCTCGGCACTTGATCTGCGTCAGAATATCCGACCCGTGGAATCGGATTTGCGCTGGCGGCTCATATCAACTATCTGCAATACTAAAGTCACGTCGGTGCTCGAAATGCGAACGCGGCCGACGGTTCCAGCCCTGCCGCGGATGACCGCGCGCGGTGATCTCATTGTTGCAGCGTGCCGTAGAGCGACCACATACCCCTCCCCGGCCACCCGAGAGCCCCAGCCACCCGAGAGAATGAAAACGAGAATGGACAAGCGAGTCCGCCGTACCCCGTCACGAGACGTTCGATCCGTCGCCAGCGCAGCCACGCCTGCTGCAGACCGGCCCTCGCTCGCCGAGGCAGAGGAGGCGATCCGGACCATCCTGCGCTACGTCGGCGAAGACCCGACGCGTGACGGTCTCATCGAGACGCCGTCGCGGGTGGCGCGCGCCTACAAGGAATACTTCAACGGCTACAGCCTCGATCCCGAGGACATCCTCAACAAGACGTTCGAGGAGATCGAGGGCTACGACGAGATGATCGCGCTGCGCGGCATCCGCTTCGAGAGCCATTGCGAACACCACATGGCGCCGATCATCGGCCGCGCCTGGGTCGCCTACATCCCCAACGGCCGTGTGGTCGGCATCTCGAAACTGGCCCGTGTTGTCGAAGTGTACGCCAAGCGTCTGCAAATCCAGGAAAAGATGACCGCGCAAATCGCCAACGCCATCGATCACGTGCTGAAGCCGCAGGGCGTCGCCGTGGTGCTGAAGGCCGAGCATCACTGCATGACGACGCGCGGCGTGCACAAGCCGGGCACCGATCTCGTCACCAGCCGCATGCTCGGCGTGTTCCGCGACAACCCGATCACGCGCCAGGAATTCCTGACCATGGTCGACTGAGCGCGGCGTGCGGCGGATTGGAGCCGTCGCACCCGTCTATCGGCAAAGCGATCTCTGAGCGAATGCGTCTCAGTTGCCCGAGGGCTTGGCCGCGCCCGAAATGCGTTCGAGCAACCCGGCGCGGCGGCGCGGCGCTTCGCCTGCCGGCGTGTCGGTCGGTGCGCCTGCTGCAACCGCCACGTCCTCGACCTGAGGTGTGGCAACATCTCCGGCTAGAGCCTTGAGGAACGGCGCCGAACGCGCCGCCTCGTCTGCCGAACCAGGCTGATCCGGCCGCGCCACGGAAGCGGGCCGCGGGGCGCCGATCCGTTCGGCGAGCGTCTGGCGGCGGCGCTGCGCCATTTCCATGGCCTCGCCGCGGTTCATGCCGCGATGACGTGCTTCGCCGGTGGTCGGCACGGTTCCCGTCCCGAGCCGCTTCAATTCCTCGCGGAAATACGACGCCTGCCGGGCCATGCGCTCGTTGGCCGCCGCCAGCTCGGCCCTCAGCCCCTGCACGGTGACGGTCTGTGCCTGTGCCGTCTGCTCGAACGAAGCGATGCGCGCCTTCAGCGTCGCCCTGCTCTCGCTCTCGTCGGGCGCGGATGCCACTGCCGCCTCGAAGCTCTTGAGCGAAGCCTTGAGGCTGTCGACCTCCGCCGCCAGCTGCCGGTTGCGGGCGGTCAGCGTCTCGATCTCGCGTTGCATCGCCTTCTGCGCGGCGTTCTCCGCATCGGTGCCGGACTGCGCGGCCTTCAGCCCGATCTCCGCCTCGGCAAGGCTGGCGCGCAGCCGCTCGATCTCCTCGGTACGGCCGGCATCGGACGCGGCCGACGACGATACGGCCGCGGCGACCTCCTGTTCCTTGCGCGCCGCTGCGCGCTGCAGACGGGCGATGGTGTCGGCCTGCTCGCGCGAGCGCGCGCGCAGGGATTCGATCTCAGCGCGCAGCGCCACCTCCGCATCGAACACGGGGTCCGCCAGAACTTCGCGGTTGCGCGCCTGCCGCGTCGCCAGCGTCGCGTTGAGGCGGTGCACCTCGTCGCGTTGCTGCATGTTGATCTGTCGCGCCTCGTCGAGCGCACGCGAGGTTTCGTCGGCGCCCGCTTTCAGCCGCTCGATCTCGCGGTCGCGATCGACCAGCAGGTTGCGCGCTTCCGCGAGCCGCTGCTCGACCTTCGGCAGCCGGTCGGTAATGGTCTGCTCGAGCACCCGGCGCGCGTTCTCGTGCTCGTCGATCGAGATGCGCAGCGACGACAGCTCGGCTTCGAGCGCATTGATGCGGCCGTCGCGCCGATTGAGGTCGATGCGCTGGCGGGCACTCTGGTGGCCGGCCTCGTCGACCTTGGTCTCGAGCTGGTGGATGCGGATCGCGTACTCGGCGCGCAGCCGGTCCTTGTCGGCGCGGATCTCGGCCTCGCTCATCGGCAGGCTGGCCTTGACCGCCTCGACGGCGAGCCGCTCGGCGCGGCGGCGATACAGCGGTATCGTCAGCAGCACGATGAACGCGGCCGTCAGGAAGCCCAGCGCGACGAGCATGGCCGAGTGAAGTGTGATCACGCGCGTCCCCGAACCTTCGCCTCGCGCCGCGCGCCGTGGGCGATGCGCGCGTCTCGCTCCTCGCCGCCGATAGGGCGGCCCCGTTTCCGCGACCGGGGCTCCGATGACGCCGCGACTGCGGCGTTCAGAACGGGTTCCAGGTCGGACTGCGGGTATACTTCAAATAGCCGATGTTGGCACCTAGGCGTAAGCCGACGCCGGCACGGATGGGCGCCATGGTCACATCGCCGTACTTCAGGAACTGGATCGACACGCCGCCGACCAGATAGGCGGTACCCTCGACACCGCCGAAGCGGTGGAACACGTCCGAGGGATCGCGCAGGTTGTAGACGAGCACCATGGTCTTGGCGCCGGCGCCGCCGAAATCGTAGCCGATCGACGGGCCTTGCCAGAATACCTTGTGGCTGCCGGCATTTTTCGTGTGCAGGCGGCCCTCGCCATAGCGCAGACCGGCGACGAAGGCGCCGCCCGCGTCCTCACCGAGAATGTAGCCGTTCGGGCGACCTGCCTTCTTGAAGGCGTGCTCGATGACGCTGGCCAGCCCCTTGCTGATCGAACCGAAGAAGCCGTGCCCGGCCTCGACGATCTCGTTCTTCGAGTAGGTCGACCGATCGTCGCCGCGATCGTCATACCCGTCACGCCGGCGCGGACCGCGATCGTCGTAGTAGTCGCTGCCGCCGCCACCGCGGTAGGCTTCCTCGCGCGGCGCCGAATAGGGCTCGCCGTAACCGCCGCTCGGCGGCACGCCGCGATCATAGCCCTGGTCGTAGCCACCGCCGCTCGACGGCGGCCGGTAGGCATCGCCCGAACCGGTACGCCCGCCACTGTTGTAGGCGCTCCCCGAGCCGTAGCCCGACCCACCGGCCGCATCATAGGAACCCGAAGCCGGCGGGCGATAGGAATCGTCGCCGCGCGCGGCACCGTTCGACGGCGGGCGATAAGTGCCGGAGCCGCCGTAACTGCCGCCATAGGAGCCGTCCGAACCGCCGTAGCTGCCGCCGTATCCGCCACCGGCCCCGTAATTGTCGGTCGACGGCGGCCGGTACGCGTCGTTCGCCTGCGCGAGCCGCACGACCGAGGGCGGCGCGCTGGCCGCACCGTCTCGAAGCTGCGGCGCCGCTCCGGCATCAGCGCTCGCCCAGACGCAGGCGCCCGCCATCAGCACGCCCGCCCATCGCGCACGGATGTTGTTGAGCATCTCGATCCCTCGAAAACCAGGCGTCGCCGCAGGGCCCGCGCCGGGCAGCAAGCGCACGCGCCGAATCATTCCCGCATCTCTGCGGAGCTTTCCACGCGCGAGCGTCGCTGCAAACTGTTGCCAAAGTGTGGCCCATCCCGCCACTCCGGCGACACACGGCCAGTGCCGCTGCATCGGCTGCAGCCATTGCGAACCGAACGCCGTTGCCGCCGTCGCGCGTTGCAGCCGGGTTGCTCGCGGCGACGAAATGCGAGCCGGAGCGGACCGCGAGGGCGAACGGCCTTTGACCACGGATTCGACGCGTGTATCACTCGAAGCAGCGATTTGATCCTGCGGCCCCTGTCTGCTCGCGTGAGCGCCTTTCATCGCGCTCGAGCAGCCGCGATCCGAAACATGGGGCACACCTGATGACGACCACCGCACAACCGACCGATCTCGAGCTCGCGGCACTCATCTCGAGCAAGATCTGCCACGACGTCATCGGCCCGGTCGGTGCGATCTACAACGGCCTCGAGATTCTCGACGAGGACGGCGACGCAGAAGCCAAGAACTACGCGCTCGACGTGATCCGCAACGTCACCGAGCAGGCCTCGGCGCGGCTGCAGTTCGCACGTTTCGCGTTCGGCGCCGCCGGCTCGGCCGGTGCGCTGATCGATCTCGGTACCGCCGAGCAGATCTCCAAGGGCTTCGTCGGCACCGGCAAGCACCGCCTCAACTGGCGCGGACTTCCGGGGCACATGGCCAAGGACAAGGTCAAGTTGCTGCTCAATCTCGTTGCCGCCGCGATGACGGCGCTGCCGAAGGGCGGCGACATCGACGTGTTGATGGGCGGCACGATGGAGACGCCGAGCTTCGTCGTGCGCTGCCGCGGCACCGGCGCGCGTCCGCCGCAGTACCTGACGGACTACGTCGCCGGGCAGAAGCCGCCGGCGCTCGATGCCATGACCATCCAGGCCTACTACACGTGGCGGCTGGCGGGCTCGGCCGGCATGCGCCTCGAAATCCTCAAGGACGGCGCCGATATCCTGCTCTCGGCCAAGCCGTTCGCCTAGAGCATCATCCGATCGCACGGAAACGCCTTCGGCGGTTCAGCGGGTCGGATAAAGATGCTCCCAGCAGCTTAACACTGGAGCGCTTGCATCCGATCAGTGAACCGCAAAGCGGTTCCGTCTGATCGGATAGCGCTCTAGCGCCCGGATCGTAGGCGTGGCAGCACGCCGGCTGCCTTCGAAGCCTTGAAGCGCTGCATACGGCGCTTAACGTGCACTTAACTGACTTCGACGAAGCTGGCGATCGTTCATTGCTGCGTCCGGGCCTGCGCGTCCGGCGAATTATTTCGATCGGCGTGGAGCAGGCCCGATGAAGCATTGCATGGTGGTCGACGACTCGGACGTCATCCGCAAGGTGGCGCGCGCGTTTCTCGAGCGCATGGGCTACATGGTCACCGAGGCGGAGAACGGCGATGACTGTCTGAAGCGCTGCGACGTCGCCATGCCGGACCTGATCCTGCTCGACTGGCACATGCCCGGCATGACCGCGGTCGAGACCTTGACCGCGCTGCGCCGCATGCAGGAACAGGCGAACCGCGAGCCGGTGATCGTCTACATGACCACCGAGAACGACGACGACGACATCGCCCGCGCCAAGAACGCCGGCGCCAACGACTGCCTGTTGAAGCCATTCGACCGCGTCGCCTTCGACGGCAAGATCACCGAGTGGTCGATCTACGCCTGAGACTGATCGTCCGAGGCGGCAGCACCTCCCGTTGAACCGTGGGGCGTGTACCCGATTCTGAACCAGTCGCTCGGGTCGGGCCGAAGCTCATGCCGCTTCGCGAACAGGCGGCGGATCCGATGCCGCAGGTTTCTTCGCCAGGGCTTCCGCCGCATCGTGCGCCGACGGGTAGATGCGTCCCGGCTCGAGCTTGGTGAAGAAGTCGATCGACTTCAGCCGCCGCAGGATCGACGTCTTGACCGCCGCCAGATGCATGGTGACGCCGGCCGCCTTGAGGCGCGACTGCAGCGACTCGAGCGTTTCCAGCGCGCTCGCGTCGATCATGTTGACCGAACTGCACACCAGTACGAAATGCTCCACCTTCGGGTGGTCGGCGACGTAGCGCAGCACGTGATCTTCGAGGTGCGCCGCATTGGCGAAGTAGAGGCTCATGTCGACGCGCAGCATCAGCAGGTTGTCGTAGGTTGTGACCTCGTGCGAGCGCGCGTCGCGATAGAGCTGCGTCTCGCCGAGGCGGCCGAGCTCGACGAGGTTCGGCTGGCTGGTGCGCCACAGGAAGAAGACGATCGACAGCGCCATGCCGGCGAGGATGCCCTCCTCGACGCCGAGCAGCAGCACGGCCGCAAACGTGGCGAGGAAACTCACCGCGTCGAGCTTCATGTACTTCCACATGTGGCTGACGGGATGGAAATCGACGAGGCTCGACACGGCGACGACGATGATGGCCGCCAGTGTCGCCTTCGGCAGGTTGTACAGGGCCGGCGTCAGCACCAGCAGCGTGACGATGACGAACAGAACCGTCACCAGCCCCGAGAGCTGCGTGCGCGCGCCCGAGGCGAAGTTCACCGACGAACGCGAAAAGCTGCCCGCGACCGGATAGCCGCCGGTCAGCGCCGAGGCGATGTTGGACGCACCCATCGCGACCAGTTCCTGATCCGGCACGATCTTCTGGCGCCGCTTGCTGGCGAGCGTACGCGCCACCGAGACGCTTTCGAGGAAGCCGACCACAGCGATCAGAAACGCGCCGACGAACAGCTTCTCGACCATGCCGAGATCGAGCGCCGGCAGTGCGATGCCCGGCAACCCTTGCGGAATCTCGCCGACGATCTTGACGCCCTTGTCGGCGAGCCCGAGCCACCAGACGAGACCCGTCGCCATCACCACGACCACCAGCGGCATCGCCTTCGGCAGCATGTCGGCGGCGAAGTCGTCGATCAGGCCCGAGCGTTGCAGGCTCGCGCCGATGCGGTTGCGGCCGAACAGAAGAACCAGCGAGGCCACGGCAATGAGGAGCGTCGGCACGTGGATGGTGTCGAGCTTGTGAGCCGTTTCCCACAGGATCGTCGGGATGAACGACGAGCGGCCGATCTCGATGCCGAGCAGATACTTGAACTGGCTGAAGGCGATGATGATCGCTGCCGCGCTGGTGAAGCCGGCGATCACCGGATGGCTCATGAAGTTGGTGAAGAACCCGGCCTTGATGGCCCCGAGAGCGATGAGGATGAAGCCGCTGAGCAGCGACAGTGCCACCGCGAGCCCGATGTACTCGGCGCTGTTGGGCTGTGCCATCGGCAGCAGCGTGCTCGAGACCATCAGCGAAACGATCGCCACCGGGCCGACGCCGAGCGAGCGGCTGGTGCCGAAGATGGCGTATACGATCAGCGGCAGGATGCTGGCATAGAGGCCCATCTGCGGCGGCAATCCGGCGAGCAGGGCGTAGGCCATGCTCTGCGGGATCAGCATGATGGCGACGATGGTGCCGGCGGTCAGGTCACTCGCGAGATCCTCGCGCTTGTAGCTCGGCAGCCAGCACAGGATCGGGAAGATCTTGCGCATGCGCGGACCGGCGAGACACTTCTCGGCCTGCTCCAGCAGTGAAGCGCGATTTGCGGCCGTCGGCGCATCCGCGCCCGCCTGCTGCTCGACATGTTGCATAGGTCTGCCCTGCCTCGCCGTTCCCCGGCGCGGCCAAATGAGACCGCGCGACCGGCAACCCTCACCCGGGGTCTTGCCGGATAACCTGCACGAGGCACCAGACCGTCCCGGCCGGGCGACGTGCCGCGCCACCCATTCGGAAAATGCAGTTCCGCAATGCTGGCCGCGCTGGACTAGCATATACGAATATCCGCATGCTCTGCGCGCAATCGTCACAATACGGTGAGCGTGAGGCGGGTTTGCCGCACCGGCCACGCGCGTCGGTCGGAGGCGCCGGATGACCATTGCCATGGCCCATCTCGGCCGCTGCTGCTATCGGCTGGCCTGAACAGATACCCGGACCACCCCACCCATGCTCCGTATCGACAGCCTCAGGATCGGCAGCCTGCCGCCCATCTCGCTCGAGCTGGCAGATGGATCGTGTCTTGCCGTCGAGGGCCCGTCCGGCTCCGGCAAGTCGCGACTGCTCAGGGCGCTGGCCGATCTCGACCCGGCCGAAGGCTATGTGTTCCTCGATGGTGCCGAGCGGCGCGAGATGCCGGCCCCCGTTTGGCGCAAACTGGTCCGCTATGCCGCGGCCGAGCCGGCGTGGTGGACCGATACCGCCTCGCCGGTGTTCTCCGCCGAGCCACCGGCGCGGGCGCGCGCTGAAAAGATCCTCTCCGACCTCGGCCTCGACGCCGCGGTGCTCGATGCCCCGCTCGCGCAACTGTCGACCGGGGAGCGCCAACGCCTCGCGCTCGTCCGCGCCCTTGCCGACCAACCGCGCGTGCTGCTGCTCGACGAGCCGACCGGGGCGCTCGATCCGGTTTCGGCGGCGCTGGCCGAGGAACTGATCCGCTATCAGGTGCTGGCCGGACGCTCGGTCGTGCTGGTCAGTCACGATGCGGCGCAAGTGGCACGGCTGGCCGATGTCCGGTTGCAGCTGGCGCGCCCCGAGCCCCGCTTGCCGCCCGCGACGGCGCCCGGCACCACGGCGTCCGCCGCCGGATCGTCCGCCGCCCGAAACGGAGGCGATAAGTGAAATACGTCAGCCTCGACGCCCTCGATCTGGCGCTCGCCGCGCTGCTCATCCTCGTCAACGCGGGCGTGTCGCTGGCCTTCCGCCTCGGCCTCGAACGCACGCTGCTGATCGTCTCGCTGCGCATGGTGGCGCAGCTCGCGCTGATCGGACTCGTGCTCAAATGGATCTTCGCGCAGACGTCACCGGTCTGGACGCTGGCGCTCGCGGCCGTGATGATCGCCATGGCCGGCTACGAGGTGATGTCGCGCCAGGAGCGGCGCATCGCCGGGTTCGGCTCGTGGGGGCTCGGCACATCGACGCTGCTGTTCATCGGGCTGATCGGCACCGCGTTCGCGATCGGAGCGGTGATCCGTCCGGAGCCGCTGCTCGCCCCGCGCTACGTGCTGCCGATCCTCGGCATGGTGCTCGGCAACGCCATGACGGGTGTCAGCCTGGCACTCGATACGCTGACGCAGACGGCGCATCGCGAACGCGCGTCGATCGAGGCCCGTCTCGCCCTCGGCGCACCGCGCTTCGAGGCGCTCTCGGAGGTGACGCGGCGCGCGCTGAAGACTGGCATGATGCCCATCATCAATGCCATGGCGGCCTCGGGTATCGTCTCGCTGCCGGGCATGATGACCGGCCAGATCCTCGCCGGCGTCGATCCCGTCGACGCGACGAAATATCAGATCCTGATCATGTTCCTGCTGGCCGGGACGACCGCGCTCGGCGTGGTGCTCGCCGTCATGGGCGGCGTGCTGCTCATCACCGACGAGCGCCACCGGCTGCGCCTCGACCGGCTGGCACCGGGCCGGGCGGCCGGCCGCTGAAACTTCCGCGCCCGCAACGTGCGGACCCGGCTCACGCCAACGCGGACCCGACGCGGAAACGCCGCGCGGTTGCTGCCGCGCGGCGCCTCGAACGGGTGATGTTGATGGCGCCTGCGCTTACTGCGCGGGCTTGGCCGGCGCAGTCTGAGCCGGAGCTTCGACCTTGGCGGCGGGCGCAGCCGGAGCAGCGGGCGCAACCTTGGCGGCCGGAGCAGCCGCCGGCTTCGGCAGCGTACCGGTGGTGATGGCGGCGCCGGCCGGTGCCGGTGCCTTGGCCTCGACCGGAGCGGCAGCGGGCTTCGCCGGGGCGGGAGCTGCCGGCGCCTTCACCTCGATCGGAGCCGCCGGCTTGGCCGGCGCCGCCGGAGCGGCAACGGGGGTTGCTGTCGGCTTCTCGGCCGCGGGCTTCGCGACGGCCGCCTTCTCAGGCGCAGGCTTCGCCACCTCGGCCTTTGCCGCAGGTGCATCGGCGGGCTTTTCGGCAGCCGCCTTGGCCGGCTCGGCGAGCCGCTTAGCCGCGGCCTTGGCGGCCTTCTCGGCCGCGTCGTTCGAGGCCTCGGCCGCACCGACCTTGCCCGCAGCCGCCGTCACCGGCTTGGCGCCGGGCTGCTTCTCGTCCCAGCACACGTCGGCTTCGGCGCGGCAGGTGTGCTCGTCGAACACGACGAAGTCGAGGAACAGGTCGCACTTCACGGTCTTGGTACCGGTCTTGTACTTGGCGATGCCGTTCTCGCTGGCCCACTTGGCGATGTAGCCGTCGAGCAGCTTCTTGGCATCGTTGGTCGGGCCTTCCTTGCCGTAGTCGTTCACCGAGAAGCCGAGCCGCGTGCACTTGGCGTGCGCAGGCAGCGCGGCGAGGGTGAGGACGGCGGCGGCAGTGGCGCCAGCCATGAGGGTGCGGAACGACAGCATGTGTGACCTCTTGGAAACCCGATCCATTGGCCGAGTCCTATAGCGGGCCGCCGGGATGCTGCCTATAGCCCGGCCTGTGCACACCACGATTGAGCGCTGGTTACTCGAAAATTTTCGCGGGCGCGTTGCCCTGGCAACGCACCCGCGAAAATTGGAAAAAACACGCGATTGCCACGACGCAGCGGCGGGTTGCGCCCGCAGCTTTGCATGTCATGTGAGCTGAAGCGCGCCGCCTCAGTTCATGTACGGCATGTCGCCGCCGTAGGAATTGTTCGACCCCGAGCTGCCCGAGTTGAAGAAGAAGCCGCTGTCGAACGGGCCCGAGCTGGACTGGTTCTTCTCCATCGAGGGATCACGCAGCACGTTGCCGCGGCCATAGCGGCCGTTGGCGTCGCCATAGGTGTTGATGGCATCGGCATAGCTGTAGGAATAGCCGCCGCGGCGGGCGACGTAGCCGCGCACCTGCGGTCCCCCGCGATACGATTTCGCGTGCTTGCCGTGCCAGCCGCGACCACCCGCCTCGACCGGGGCCGACGTGGTGAAACCGGCAACGGCAATGGCCACGGCGGCCACCAGCATCTTACGCATCATGACGATTTGCCTCTTTGTGACGGAGCGCCGACGGCGCCCGGCGGAAACCCGATGGCGGACAGGCTAAACCAAATCGTCAACGAAACCTTCAACGAACCGAAAAAGTTCGAAGCATCCTCGATGGCTGTCGCAGACGCGCAACGCCGCGCTGACGGATCTGCACGCGTTTTCCGGGGAGCCATTCGCCGCGTTTCGCGCCTATATCTTTCAACGGATCGTACCCGCATAGCTACGAAAGTTGCGTGTTAAACAGCCTCACCCCCGCTTCGCGGAGGTCGCCCCGGCCCGGCCATTGCCCGGCGGGCGAGCGGTTCTCGGAGGACACGTCATGGAAAGCCTGCTTCCCCTCATCATCCAGCTTCTGAGCGGTGCCGCCGGCGGCAACATCGTCGGCGCGCTGGTCAAGCGCATCAGCCTCGGCCTGCTCGGCAACTCGCTCGCCGGCATTCTCGGCGGCGGGCTCGGCGGGCAGATCATCGGCGGCATGCTCGGCCTGCCGACGGGCGGCGGCGGTGCGCTCGACATCGGCTCGATCCTCGGCCAGGTCGCCAGCGGTGGCGCCGGCGGCGGTATCGTCATGGTCGTCATCGGCATCATCAAGAGCCTGCTCAGCCGTCGCTGAGACCGAGACCGACGATCCAAAACGAAGAATGGCCCGCCCTCGATTCGAGGTGCGGGCCACTCTGCTTTAGATGAGGCGCAACGGACGGCGCGCCCGACGGCGCACCGCTGGCTGCGTCGGTTACTTGCAGGCCTTCTGCTTCGCCACGCAGGTCGTCATCACGAGATCGCCCTTGCACGTGACCTTGGCCTTGCCGGACGCCTTCATGCCGGCGCCCGTGATCGAGTTGTTGAGCGCCGCGTTGGCCATGAACTTGGCCACGTCGGGCAGAATGTTCGAGCCTTCGCCACCGGCCATCACGCACTTCGCCTGCGCCGGAGCGGCGGCAGCGAGCACGCCGGCAACCGCGGCGAACGTCAGCATCGTCTTGCGGATCATGTCTGGCACTCCTTCAACGCAGCTCAGAGCTTGCAGATCTTGGCGCTGCCGCGGCAAACCACACCGATGCCGCCCTTGCTGCACTTGTACTTGCGCGCGCCGTACTTGTAGCCGGGCGTCGTGCCGTTCGCCATCCACGAGGCCCAGGCGCCCCAGTCGACCGCCTGCAGCAGCGCCTCGTCGACCTGGAACTTTGCGGCCTTCTCGTCCGAGCCGGTGCCCTCGGCGGCTTTGGTGACGCACGAGCCGGCGGAGGCCGGGGTCACGGCTGCGGCAGCCAGAAGGGCAGCGGCAAGGCTGGAGGCCTTGATGAGAGTCGATCGCGACATTGCACGTCTCCAAGGATGAATCGAATGGGCGGAGAGTGCCTGAGAAAAGGCAGCGCAGCCACGCCCCCGAGCGCAGGTCGACACCGCGAGCCGACAGTTTTCCACACCGCCGTTGCGGGCGGGCGACGGCGGCTCACGCCGAGCATAAGAAAGGCGCTCGTTACCTCGCGGCACGAGCGCCTTGCTCGAACTTGAAGCTGCCCTGGGGATGGAACGGCCGCGACTTTGAACGTCCGTTCGAGGAATTACGACGCCGAACGGTCGCCGGGATCAGCCCTCGATTTTCAGCTCCACGGCCTTCGGACCCTTGCCACGCTTGTCGGGCTCGGTCTCGAAGGAAATGCGCATGCCGTCATTGAGCGGCCCGAGGCCGGATCGCTCGACGGCCGTCACATGAACGAACACGTCCTTGCCGCCGCCATCCGGCGTGATGAAGCCATAGCCCTTTTGGGCATTGAAGAATTTGACAGTTCCCATTTGGCGCATGCGCCGTCTCCTGCATCGGGGGGCTCATCCGAGGCAGTGGTGCCGAGCCCCGTATGATGACGGAGCCGCGCGGCCTTCACGTCTTGCATGGGGGGAATGACAGTCGAGCGCGTCTCAGGGAGCATCGTCGAGCGCTTCATTCAGTTTCGGACACAACTACCCGCTGGCCGCCCGGCGGGCCGGCGCGACCTATGCGGCGAGTATCGACTAAAGGCTGATCCTTCGCAACGGCGAAGAAACTCTTATTTTCGAAGAACTGTACAGCCTGACGCTATCCGAGGTTGTGCATGAGCCTCTTGATTCCCGCTTGCGGCGTGCGTTCTTGTACCGGAATATTTGAATACTCAGGATCGCGCTTTGATCGCCTGCTCGGTCACCAGCCACTCGACGCGGCACGTGGCGCCACGCTCCAGCGCCATCGCGCTGGTCAACTCGGGCAGCGCCAGCGCCAGCTTTTCGCGCAGCGTATAAGGCGGATTGACAACGACGAGCCCCGTCGCCGCCAGACCGGGAGCACTGCTGCGCGGTGGCCGGACCGCCATCTCGACCACCAGCGTTTCGGCCATTGCCGCCGCCGTTATGGAGCGATGGAAGCGCGCGACCGCCGCCGCATCCTTGATCGGGTACCAGTGGATCTGCATGCCGCCGGCGAAACGCCGGTGCGCCTCCGTCATCGCCGTCGTCATGCGCTCGAACTCGCCCGCCTCCTCGAACGGCGGGTCGACGAGCAATAACCCACGCCGCTCCTTTGGCGGCAGCGTCGCCTTGACGACCGTATAACCGTCGAGGCCAAGCACTTTCACGGCCTTGTCGCGGCGAAACAGCATGTCGAGTGCGGCGCGGTCCTCGGGGTGCAGCTCGTTCAGCACCAGCGTATCGCCGTCACGCATCAGGTCGCGCGCGATGAGCGGGCTGCCCGGATAACGCCCCGGCGCCGGCGTCTCGGCGAGATAGCGGCGGACCAGCTCAAGATAAGGCGCCACGATCGCGGCGACCTCGGGCGACAGGTCGGCTGCGACGATACGGCCGATGCCACCCTGCCATTCGCCGGTCTTGCCGGCCTCGACGCCGCCGAGGTCGTAGAGGCCGATGCCGGCATGCGTATCGACGACGCGGAACGGCTGCGCCTTCAGCTTGAGGTGCTCGATCGCGAGGACCAGTACGAGATGCTTCAGAACATCGGCGAAATTGCCGGCATGAAAGGCGTGGCGATAGTTCACGGCGCGCTCCGCCCCTGCATTCTTTCCCGTCCCGCCTCGCGGTCAGGCCTTCTTGGTCCAGCGGCCGTTGGCGTCCTGCACGTAGTACGAAACCGGGCACCCGGCAGCGCGCGCCGCCTTCCACTGCGCGCGCGCCAGATCGAGCGCGGCCGGGTCGTGACCGTCGAACAGATAGACCATGCGCACATATCCGTCGAACCGCTCTGCCGACGCGCCGTCGACGAGGAAGCGCACGCCAGCGCCATTCGGCGTCTCGTCACTCGTGGTGAGATAGATCGGCTGATGCTCGCCCGCGCCATCCTTGCGCGTGCCGTGGGCGAGGAAGCTGTCGTCACGATAGGTCCAGAGCGCGAGATCGAGCGCCTCGAGCCGCTCGGCCGATCCCGACTGCACGACAGCGCGCCAGCCGCGCGCCAGCGTCCGCTCGAGCAAGCCGGGAAGCGTCTGCTCCAGCGGCTGCTTCTCCAGCTGATAGAACAGGACCTCGGTCACGGGCGCGGTTTCGGCGTCGGCTTCGCTCACTGTCGTTCCCAGGTGCTCGCGGCATGCAGACGGTGGCGATGTTGGATCGCCTGCCGCGGCTCATGCAAGCGGCTCACGCGGCTTGGCGCAAAATCGTCACCCCGGATCACGACGGCACTTGAAGCAGGGGTGAGAGGGGCCTATATCGCTTGGTCCGGAGCGGCGCCAGACTTGATTGGCTGACGCCCGTGTGGGCGGTGAGTGTCGTGGCCTTCTTCATGTTCGCCACGATGCTCCCGCCCACTGCGATTCTACGGCCGGTTTCTCACGATGGCTCGAACATGCAAAAGGCCCGCGCTTGCGCACGGGCCTTCGATTCGCGTGTGCATCGTCTTGCGCGGCTCGCCCGCTCAGTTGCCGCTGAGCATCGAACGCGGCACCTCGCCGGCATCGACGAGCGCGCGCACGCAGCCCTTCGAAATGCGCTTGCCGGCCGACTGCATGCAGCGGCGCAGCTCGTGCGAATAGAGATTGTAGCCGGGGCAGAAGCGATTGTAGTCGCCCTTGCAGGCGTTGCGGACGCGCGACGAGAACGGGCCGCTGTCCTTGGCGGCGAAGGCCGGTGCGATACCGGCGATGGCCACAGTCGCAATGGCGGCGGCGGCAAGACCGGCGCGGATGTACTTCGTCATATGTTCCGTTTCCTTTACGCAAACGCGCGCTGCTCGACCTCGAGGCGCGCCCGATTGGCGTCAACCAGCTTGGCGGCTACTTATGCTTTCTGGCGGAATTGCGCCAGTGCGACACGCCACCACCGGTCCGGTGGTCGCGCTGCGAAAGTCTAAGGACGGCACGCCGCCGGAATTATCTCAGCTGCGCCGTGGCTTGCCGCGTGTCTTGCCACGCGGCTTCACGGGCGCGAACGGATTCTCACCCTTCTTGAGATTGAAGCGGATCGGCACGCCGGGAAGGTCGAACACCTCACGCAGACTGTTGACCAGATAACGCACATAACTGCCCGGCAGTTCGCCCGGTCGCGAGCAGAAAGCGACGAACGTCGGCGGGCGCGCGGACGGCTGCGTCACGTAGCGCAGCTTGATGCGGCGACCGGCGACAGCGGGCGGCGCGTGGCGCGTGAGCGCCTCCTGCAGCCAGCGATTGAGATCGCCGGTCGGCACGCGCCGGTTCCAACCGTCGTAGGCGTCCGCGATCGCCCGCATCAGGCGGTCGAGACCGTTCTCGCCCAGCGCCGAGATGGTGACGAGCGCAACGCCCGAAACCTGCGACAGCTTCTCGGCCACGATCTCGCGCAGTTCCTTCAGCCGCTTCTGCTTGTCGGTGACGAGATCCCACTTGTTGACGGCGACGACCAGCGCGCGCCCCTCGCTCGTGACCATGTCGCCGATGGTCAGATCCTGCTGCTCGAACGGGCGCTCGGCATCGATCATCAGAACAACCACCTCGGCGAAGCGGATGGCGCGCACGCTGTCGCTGGTCGAGAGTTTCTCGGCGAGTTCCGTGACCTTGGCCTTGCGCCTCAAGCCCGCCGTGTCGAACAGCAGGAATTTGCGGTCCTGCCACGTCAGCTCGCTCGATATGGTGTCGCGCGTGAGGCCGGGCTCCGGCCCGGTCAGCATGCGCTCGTCGCCGAGCAGCGCGTTGACCAGCGTCGACTTGCCGGCGTTGGGGCGGCCGACGATGGCGACGCGAATGGGCCGGCCGGCAGCGGCGAAGTCGTCGGGCGCCGGCTGCGGCTCGATGTCGGTGGCGCCCGCGTCGTGCTCCTCGCCGCGACGCGCGCGCTTGGCCGACGGCGGCAGCTTGAGGCCGAGCGCATTCAACACGTCGGAAATCAACTCGCCGATGCCCTCGCCATGCTCGGCCGAGATCGCCACCGGCTCGCCGAGGCCGAGCGAGAATGCTTCGTAGAACCCGGTCTCGCCGGCGCGCCCTTCCGCCTTGTTGGCGACCAGGATCACCGGCTTGCCCGAGCCCCGCGCGATGCGCGCGAAGACTTCGTCCTGGGTGGTGACGCCAGCGCGCGTGTCGATCACGAACAGCACCAGATCGGCGGCGCGGATGGCCGCCTCGCTCTGCTCGCGCATGCGCGCCGCGATCGAGCCGGCTGACGCCTCCTCGAGGCCCGCCGTGTCGACGATGGTCAGCTTGTGCGGGCCGATCTCGGCGACGCCCTCGCGCCGGTCACGCGTCAGCCCCGGCAGGTCGGAGACGAGCGCGGTGCGCTTGCCGGTGAGGCGATTGAACAGCGTCGACTTGCCGACGTTGGGACGGCCGACGATAGCGACGGTGGCACGGGTGGACATGGGTCGGAAGCAGCCTCGCGATGGCCCGCCGAACAGCGGCGACGGGCAAACAAAGAGGCGTTATAGCGGGCGCGCGCGGAAACGCACGCACTTCCGGTCCGAAGTCTGAGACGCGGTGACCGGACCTCAGTTCAGGGCGATGAGCTTGGCCTTGTCGGTCAGGGCATAGAGGCGGCGTTCAGCCACCACCGGGGCGATGTAGACCGGATCGCCCAGCTCCTGCTGCGAGCCGACCTTGCCGGTCAGCGCATCGACACCGACCAGCACGCCCTTGGCCGACGCCAGCCAAAGCTTGCCGCCGGCCAGCACCGGCCCCGACCATGTGTTGGAGCCGGCCAGTTGCACCGTCCACTGCACAGCGCCGCTCGTCCGTGCCACCGCCATCAGCTGGCCGGACGTATCGACGACGAACACGCTGTCACCCGCGACCCACGGCGTCTGCGTGCTGGCGACGTTGAGCGACCACAGCCGCTCGCCGGTCTTGAGCTGCGTCGCCACCATGCGGCCGGCGTGGCTGACGGCATAGACGACGCCGTTGTCGATTGCGGGACGTGCTGCATCGGCGAGGCCGGTGAGCTGCGACGTCGAGCGCGAGCGGGCGAGGTTTTCCGTCCACAGCGCCGAACCGTCGGACACCTTGAGGGCGACCAGATCGCCGGACGGATACGGCACCACGACCACGTCGCCCGACACGGCCGGGCTGACATTCATGACGAGGCTCGCCTGCTGCGGCAAGCCGCGCACCGCCCACAGCTCGGCACCGTCGACGCCGGAAAGGCAGATGAACCGGCCTTCCATGGTGATGACGAAAACGCGGTCGCCGGACGCGGTCGGCGCGGCGCGCACGGGCAGGCCCAGGTTGCGCTCCCACAGCTTCTTGCCGTTGGCCGGATCGAGCGCCACGACATTGCCGAAACCGCTGGCCGCATAGAGACGGCCGCTGTCGGCGGCGATGCCGCCACCGTAGCCGCCGCCGGGCGTCCCGGCGCCGAGCGAGAAGAAGCCGCCGCCGCCACCCTTCTCGCGGTCGGGGATCAGCGACGTGCGCCAGGCGACGGAACCGCCGCTGGCCGAGAACGCCGTGACACTGCCGACGGCATCGAGGGTGTAGACGCGGCCGCCGTAAACGATCGGCGAGGCGGTGACGCGACCGGCCTTGCTCGAGCCGGTGCCGGCATCGCCGCTCCATGCGGTGCGGACCGCGGCGGACAGTGCCAGATGCCCCGGCGCATTGCCGGCGTCGCCGCCCGACTGCGACCACTCGTCGTTGGCGCGCTCCTGCGGCAGCGCGATCGGCTTGTCGGCCGACGCCAACTCGCCCGGCACCTTCTCGGCGACGGCCATGATCGGCACGCGCTTGCCCGGCAGCGGCGTCTGCTTTTCCTTGAACGGGTTGAGGTCGGTGATCTTCGGCAGGCTCGGCAGGCTGTCGGAGCAGCCGCCGGCGAGCGCCGCGAGAGCGATGACCGCGGTGACGTGTGCAAAGCGAGCCCTGGTGCCCATCCCGCGGACCTTCCCCTGTCCCCGCACCGGCGAAATGCCGGTGTCTACTTCTGTCCCTGTGGCGCCGGCTGGGCCGGAGCGGCAGGCGTAGGTGTCGCAGCAGCAGGCGCCTGGGGCGCTGCAGCAGGCGGTGCGGCGGCAGGCGCCGTTGCCGCCGGTTTCGCCACGCTGGCGAGATCGGCCGCGACGATGCCGCCAAGCAGGATCTGCGAGCGCTCCCGAACGCTCGGCGGCGCCTCGGCGTCGGCGAGAATCCGCTCAAGCGCGGATCGCGCCTTTTCGGTCTGCCCCGCCTTGAGCGCGCCGACCGCGATCAGCTCGCGGGCATTCGAACGCCACGGACTTGTATCGGCAGCCAGATCGTTGAGCCGATTCTCGACCTCGGTAAAGGCGCCATCCCCAACCTTCAACATGGCGAGATTGAGGGCAGCGAGCGAACGCAGCGTCGTGTCGGCCCCCTTGTCGTCGGCGAGCGCTGCATACTCGGTGGCCGCCTTGGCGCGATCCCCCGCCTTGGCGGCGGCGGCGGCGAGCTGCAGACGGGCGAGTGCCGCGTACCCCGCAGGCCCGCCCGAGGCGATCTTCTCAAAGGCTGCGCGCGCTTCGTCCGCCTTGCTTTGTTCAGCGAGTTGCAGCGCCGCGTTGAAGCGCGCTCCGGCTTCGGCGGCGGCGGCAGCCTTGCGGTCGTTGTAGAACCTGACGCCCCATACAGCGGCGACGAGAGCAATGGCGGCGATCAGGAAATAGGTGCCGTAGCGGTTCCACAGCTCCTGCATACGCTCGCGGCGCAGTTCCTCCTCGACCTCGCGGATCAGGGTGTCTTCGTTGTTGGCCATCGGGCTCCAGCGTCCGGTTCAGTTTGGCGGCCGGCCGAACCGCCCACCCGTCCTCGTTCACCCTGCCGGGCCCAGCGCGACCGAACGCGCCGAGACAAGGCAGGGAATAAGCCCGCATAGATAGCCGAGACGGGAAATGACGCAAGCGCGCCCGCGCAACGCGCCGGATCGTTATCCTGCGATTCCCTTCGCCGATTACGGCGCTACGTGCCCGGATTTTTCGACTTTTTCGTGGCCCGCGAGGATGCCGGAGCCGCCCCCGCCGCCTCGCCGGAGGCTTTCGCGCCGCCCTCGTCCTTCATCGCATACGTGTGCTCGCTCGCCGGGAACGTGCGCGCCCGGACCTCGTCTGCATACCCAGCGATCGCCCGCTCGATGGCCGCGCCGACCTCGCCGAACTCCTTGACGAACTTCGGCACCCGCGGCGAAAGCCCGAGCATGTCCTCCATCACGAGGATCTGCCCGTCGCACACGGACGAGGCGCCGATACCGATGGTCGGGATCGGGATCGACCGCGTGATCCGGGCGGCCAGCGGCTCCGCCATCGCCTCGAGCACCACCGAAAACGCGCCCGCTTCGGCGACGACGCGCGCATCCTCCTCGATCGCCGCCCATTGCGCCGCCTCGCGGCCCTGCGCCTTGAAGCCGCCGATGACGTTGATCGACTGCGGCGTCAGGCCGATGTGGGCCATCACCGGGATGCCGCGATCGACCAGATAGCGGATGGTCTCCGCCATGCGCCGCCCGCCCTCGAGCTTCACCGCTCCGCAGTCGGTCTCCTTCATCACGCGCGCGGCGTTGCGGAAGGCGACCGGCGGGCTCTCCTCGTAGGTGCCGAACGGCATGTCGACGACGACCAGCGCGCGCCGCGCGCCGCGAACCACCGCCTTGCCGTGCATGATCATCAGCTCCAGCGGCACCGGTACCGTCGTCTCATAGCCGTGCATGACCATGCCGAGGCTGTCGCCGACCAGCAGGAAGTCGCAATACTTGTCGGCGATCGCGGCCGTATGCGCGTGATACGAGGTCAGCGAAACGATCGGCTCGACGCCCTTCTTTGCGGCGATGTCCGGCGCCATCAGGCGGCGGACTTTGGCCCCACCCTGAGATCCGGCCGGTGACTGTGCGGACATGGAATTTCCTCGTGATGCTTTTCGAATGTTGCGGGCCCGCGCAGCCCGCGCGGCACCATGCGGCGGACGACTATGTACAGGGGGCGCGGGGGAAGTCGCTCCTGAATTTTAGCATGCACAGCCCCGCCCTCTGCGTGCCGGTCCACCGTTCCTGTCGGCGGGAACGTCACCCGGCGACGCTCTGCTGCAATGGAATTGAGCATAACCGGCTTGCCGCCGCGCAACACAAGTCGAGGATTATCGGGTGCTTCTGAGGACTTGATTGCGGCATGCGCAGGGCGCTGATAACGAATCCATGAGATACTTGCCGCATCCGTCGAAATGCATCTCGTGTCGTATCGCGTATCCGGGGGTCGACGTCGTGCCCAATGCGAATTGGAATTTCTGCTCGCCGTATTTGGCGGCTTTGTCCGCAGTGCTCCTGGCCACGACGCAACCGGCGACGGCAAACTCGCGTCGGACAGAAGCGCAACAGAACGGCCGTTTACTGACGTTGCTGGTGTCGCTGAAAAAGCAGCGGCTCGAGGTTTACGATCAGGATGGGCTGGTCGCCACCGCGCCGATTTCTTCAGGCACGCGCAGCAATCCGACGCCGACGGGTATCTTCTCGGTGCTGCAGAAGAACCGGACGCACTTCTCGAACCTCTACGACAGCGCGCCGATGCCCAATATGCAGCGCATCACGTGGTCGGGCGTGGCGCTGCACGCCGGCGCTCTGCCGGGGTTCCCGGCATCGCATGGTTGCATCCGGCTCCCCTACGCCTTCTCGCGCACTCTGTTTTCCATGACGTCACTCGGGACGCGGGTGATCGTCACGCACGATCCTGTCGAAGGACCGCGCGCGTTCGCGCACGCGCGGCTGCCGGAAGCGCTGCCGCCGGGAGAGCCTGTCGTCGCGACGGCGGCTGACGCCACGTCGAGCGGCGCTTCCGTCAAGTCGGCTGCGACGGGCCTCGCCACGGTGTCGGCAGCGCTCGGCGTCACACCGGCCGTTGCCGCCGAGGCCGCAGCGCGTCAGGTGGCCTTGTCTCCAATACGCACAGGGGCCGGCACGACGCGTACGCGCGCCATCGCTCGTGCCGAGCGCCAGGCGGACATCGCCGCACGGGCCGCGGAGATCGAGGCCGCGGAAGCTGCGCGGGTCGCTGCCGCGGCGGCCGTTGCCAACGCCAACGCGACACTGCTGGCGGCGAAATCGAGCTTGCGCGACGCGCGCCTCGAACTGGTGAAGCTCGAACAGGAGCAGCGCACGATCACAACCCGGCGCAACCAGCTCGAGCAGGGTCTCGCCGATTTCATCAAACGCCAGCGGCAGGCGATGCGGCTGGCGGAGATCAAGACCAGGCAGCGGCAGGCCGAGCATCTGGCGGACGCGGCGAGCGACCGGCCGACCGAACAACTTCTGCGCCGCGCCGAGCAGCGTCAGGCCGAAGCGCAGCGTGACATCGACAACGCCGAACTCGCGGCATCGAAGGAAGCCGAACTCGAGAACGCCATCGCCGGTGCCGACCAGGACCTGCGCGACACCGAGGCCGCCGCCGCTGCCCAGCGCGAGACCGTCGCACGCCTCGAGCCCCCGGTTGCGGAGGCCGAAGCCGCGCTGCCGGCCGTGCGCACACACTTTGCAACGGCACAGAACAGGATCGACGCGGCCAAGGGCGCACATGCGCGCGCCGTGTCCGCGCTCGCCCAGTACGACAAACCGGCAACCGTTTTCGTCAGCCGCAAGACCGGCCTGCTGTACGTCCGCCAGGGCTTCGAGGATGTGTTCCAGGCGCCCGTCGCCATCCGTATGCCGGAAGCGCCGATCGGAACCCACGTCTTCAACGCGGTGCGCTATGCCGACGACAGTGAGACCAGGCTCGACTGGCGCGCCGTGACGGTCGCGACCGGGGACGGTAACGCGGGCGAAACCAGGCCGGCCGGGCGCACACGTGCTGCCTCGATGGACGACGAACCCGCGCTTTCGAGGCTGGCCAAGGCGCCGACTGCCGCCAACGCCCTCGAACGCATTGAAATGGCGGCTGAGGTTCGCGCACGCCTCAGCGAGATCGTGAAGCCGGGCTCGACGCTGATCGTCTCGGATGTGGGCATCAGCAACGAGACCGGCAAGTTCACCGACATCATCGTGCAACCGCGCTGATCGGTGACGTGCCGACGCAGCGCGGGGTCCGAACCGTGCGCCGGCCCCGCGGCGGGTATCGCGTTCCTGTACGCGAGTGCGCATATCACAGCCGGCACCGGCGTCGTGGCTCGCGTCCTCGCCGCTATCCCGGCAGCACGATGCGCCGTTCCGGCGGCGCATGCAGGATCGCAACCCTGTCTCCCGCCGACAGCACGCCACCGCGGACGACGCGACAGGTCACGCCGCCGCGCCAGTGCGGTCCGAGCGCCTTCAGCAGCCCCGGGTGCACCTCGTCCATGCGCGCGCACGGAACCGTCTGCCCCGTGACTTCCAGTTCCACCGAACCGACCGAAATTATCGCTCCACGCGCCCGCGGCAGGCGCGGACCCTCGACCAGCAGGTTGGCGCGGCGCGCGGTCCACGGCAGCGGAACCGGCCCCGCCAGATCGGTGAGACCGGCGAGCGCGGCCTCCCAATCCTCACGCGATAGTATGGTCACCGCGCGCCGCGGATGCTTGAGGCTCTTGTAGTCGTCCTCGATGCCGCGCTCGACCGTCACGGTGACGCGATCGAGGAGGCGCATCGGCGCCCGCCGCGCCGCCCGCACGGCGATCGCCGCGAGGCGTCCCGTACAAGCGGGCGGCGCTGAAGCAGGTGGGCGCGCCGTCATTTCAGCCGAGCAGGGTCCATCCGGGGATCGGCTCGGCGCCGAACAGGCGCCCGTGCAGCCCCCCGAGCAGCACCACGTAAAGCGCCGTGCCGACGACCACCGCGATCAAATCGCCGCTGAGACCGCCAGTGCGGGCGCCGAGCGGTCCACGCCCGCCTTCCGAGCGCCGCTTCAGCGAAATGCGATCGAAGACGGCGTAGGCGAGGAACGATCCGAACAGCACCAGCGACGCCAGATCCCCGTTCGCGAGCAAGTGCGAGAAGGCCCAGATCTTCACCGCCGCAAGCATCGGATGGCGAACCTTGTCGCGGATGTTCGACGGCACATACGCCGCGACCAGCAGGATCATCGCCGGCAGCATCAGCGCCAGCGTCACATGACGCATCCACAGCGGCGGATCGTAAAGCACGGGGTTCTTGCCCGGCATCACCTGCAGCTTGTGATAGCCGAGCACGATCAACACGAGGCCGATGGCCGAGACGATCGAAAAGGCCGCCTTGTAGGTGCCTTCGCCGAAGCGATCGGTGAAACTGCGCCGCAGCGCCGGATTGGTCGGAACAATGTGGACCGCGAAAAAGAGTACCAGTCCGAGGATCAGCGGTATCATTCAGTTCTCCCGTCACACCTTTGGTCGCAACAGCTCTCTCAGTCTTCCGGCTCGGCGGCAAAGTCCACCCCGGCGGGCCGTCCTTCTTTGTACGCTCGTGAACATATTTCAGTTGCCTGCACAAAACAGCGCGTATAAGTTTTCCACAGGGGCATGTGGTTGAGGGACCCGTGCTTGTCGTTTGAATGCGTTTTGTAATCCTCGTCCGGTGTGCGGCGCCGGACGCCGGGAGCGTAGCATGCTCTGTTCGACCTCACGACGGCCGCGTCATGTCCTCGTTGCGCCCCCTGCGGCGCCCGCGAGCCCATCTCCGGGTTCCGGCCATCCGTCCCTGCGTCGCCGTTTCGCCCAGTCCGGGGAGACCGCGCCATGAAGCCATTGCGCATCGATGCGGCGGGCGACCGCCGCCGCCTCGTCAACGAACCGCTCGACGAAACGCAACTGACCGCGGAGATTTCCCGCATTCTGGAGCGACGCCGCGAGCGCAGCAGCACCGCCACCGCGCCCAAACAGCGCTGGCTCGGCGACGAGGCCGACGAGGCTTACGTCGCCTCGTGCATGACGGCCGACGACCACGCTCTCGCCGGAACGCCTTTGGAAAAGTCCGATGAGGCCCGCTCGCCGCTCGCGGCCTCCGGATTCACGACCGCCGCATCGCCGACCGAGCCGAGCACGCTCGCCTGGGTGCGGACGGCCAAACGGCAGCGGACCAGTGCGCGGCTCAAAAGCGCCGCCGGCTGGAGCGTATCTCTGCTCGTGTCGTTGACGCTGGTCGCGGCAGCCGGATTCGCGCTGGCCAAGTGGACCAGCCCGGCGAAGGCTCCGGGCACGGCCACGGTCCCCGCGCTCCAGGATCAGCAAGCCGATGCCGGCGCCGAGGCGACGCCGCCGTCGTCGAGGTTCAATTCGCTGCGTTGATTGCAGCGCGGCGCCGGCCCGTCAACGACGCGACCGTCAACGCATCGACGCGAGACGCTACGGCAGGTACCCCTTGTCGAGGTCGAGCGCCTGACGGGTGAGCGCCTTGCCCCTGGCGTCGAGATGCGCCGCCTTCCAAGCCAGATGCGTGCCGGCTTCCTCCGACGAGCGCGAACGCAGCGTGAGACCGAGCCCCTCGCCCGGCGCGATTGCGATCGGCGACAGCAGCGGAAAATAGAGCTGCTCCCAGTGCGTCGGCTCGGCATCGGGCGCCGTCGACAACGTGACGCTGGCAACGAGATCCGCCTCCCACCACACCGCGAAGCCGTAGATGATCGCCGCGCGCGCGAGCTTCCATTGCGCCTCACCCTTGCGCTCGCTCGAGCACGGCCGCGTCAGGTCCGCGGTATCCCAGCAGACCGCGGAAGCACCGCCGTCGAGCAGGTCCGCTGGCAGCACGCGGCGCACGTAGATGTTGTTGAGGCTCATCGTGCGCGCGATCTCGAGATCGATACCGAGGCCGAGGTCACTGCCGACACCGTCCCACGCCAGCAGCTCGTCATGAAACCGAGGCGTGACGACCGGTGCCACGAACTGGCGCACACGCGAGGGAATGAGAATGCCGCCGGGCTGCAGGTGCCGCTCGCGCGCATCGTTCATGGTGGCGATGATGTTCTCCTCGAACGCGTAGTTGCCGAGCGTCTCCGAGACGACGACATCGACGCGCGGCGGATCGACCGCCTCGGTGGAGTGACACGGCAGGATGTGGCAGTTGCGCGCGCGATTGCGCTTCAGCACTTCCGCCGCCACCGCCGCGACTTCGGCAACCTCGTAGAGATGCACCTCGCGCGCGCCGAGCCTCGACGCGACGAGGCCGATCAGCCCGGTGCCCGCACCGATGTCGGCGACCGTCGTCCTGCCCTTCTCGATGACGCGGGCCAACGCCTCCTTGAACGCGCGATTGCGCGGCCGGTCGGCAATGAGCGTGCGGTGATACTCGATGCGCATGGGACCGTTGCACCCGCCGTCAAAGTTTCAGGTGCGGCCCGCGCAACTGGTACAGCACCAGCGCCGTCGCCACCGCGAGATTGAGACTGTCGAGCCTGCCGGCCATCGGGATTTTCACGCGCCGCGTGGCGACCGCCGCCAGTTCGTCGGAGAGACCCGGCCCTTCGCTGCCCATCATCAGCAGCACGGGACCACGATAGGCCGCCGCGCGGAAATCGTCGCTCGCTTGGAGATGTGTCGCCACCACGTCCCCCGTCCAGCGCTTCAGCCAGTCGAGATACGCGGCGCGCTCCATGCGCACGATCGGCACGGCGAAGATCGAACCCATGGTGGCGCGCACGCACTCCCGGCTCCACGGATCGCAGCTCTGCCCGACCATGATGATGCCCTTGGCTCCGACCGCGTCGACGGTGCGCAGGATGGTGCCGAGGTTGCCCGGATCGCGGACCTCTTCCAGCACCAGCCAGACATCCTCTTTCTTCACGTCACGTGGTGATGGCGAAGCGGCGAGGCGCTGCTTGAACACCGCGAGCAGAGATTGCGGATTGTCCTTCGCCGCGATCTTGCCGAGCACGGCTTCGCTCACCGTCAGCACGTCGGCGCCTGCGCCTGCTGCCCATGCGACGAGCCCCTTGGCGATGCCGCCCTCCATCGCCTCGGCGAGACCGAGCAGCAGCACCGGTTGCCAGCCCGCATCGCGCGCCGTGACGAGGATCGACTGGCCTTCGGCGACGAACAATCCGGTCGCCTTGCGCTCCTTGCGCATCTCCAGCGCGCGCACCGCCTTGATGCGCTCGTTCTGCAGGCTCGTGATATGCATCGGGGTCTTGTCTTCGCTCCGCATCACAGGCCGCGCTCCCAGCGCGTGTAGAGCGAGGTCGGTACGGCGTAGCGGCCGCTTTGCTCGCGAATGAACAGCTCACCGACCTCGGTGCCGCGACCTTGATTGCCGACGATCTGATCGACGAGTTGCGCGAAGGCGAGCGTCGAGGCGCGGATGGCATAGACCGTC
>ERZ1645187.593-NODE-593-length-35526-cov-7.196893_pt1 | contig 35526 bp, 35 predicted proteins | sample MGYA00575352_ERZ1645187 | MGnify/ENA primary metagenome ERZ1645187 (study PRJEB40837, sample SAMN11349314) | freshwater sediment metagenome | isolation source: river sediment | host: Sediment | place: India: Wazaribad , New Delhi | collected 2017-02-21 ... | reverse complement strand
GCGTGGTTATGGGCGCTGCCGGCAGCACGATGCTGGGCTTTGTGGTGACCTGGCTGCTGCTGATCTACTCCCGCAATGAATACACTGAGGTGCACGAATTCCCGCCAGTGGTGGTGCTGTGGTTGCTGGCGGTGCCGCTGCTGGATATCGCCTGCCTCATCATCAGCCGTGGCCTGCGCGGGCACAGCCCGTTCCGCGCCGACCGCGACCATATCCACCATATCCTGCAGCGCGCCGGGCTGGCGGATCGCCAGGTGACGATCGTGATCATCATGGTGTCCTTCCTGTGTGGCGGCGTTGGCGTGGCCGGCTGGCTGCTGCACTGGCCGGACTGGGTGCTCGCCTACGGCTTCCTGTTGCTGTTTGCGGCCTACTACTGGGCCGTGCACCACAAGGGTGCCGTGGCCCGCTGGCTGGCCCGCTGGGCCTGACGGTTCCTTCTGCCGGCCCTATCCAGTAAGATTTCTTTTTTATTCCTGCTGTGGAAGCCCTCTCTTTATGCGTTCAAGAAGAACCCCCCTGTACTGGCTGCTGGCAGCCGCTTCGTTGTCCCTGGCGGGTTGTATGCTCGCGCCTGGCCACCACATGGACAAAGGGGAGCTGCGCCGCGGTGAAACCGCCGACAACGTGGGCGTGGAGCTGGTGCCGATCACGCCGGAACTCATCATGGCCGACGAGAAAGCCCGTGCGCCGATCACCGTGCCGCGCGACCTCGTGCAGTTCAACCCCGGTTCCTACCGCATCGGTGCCGGTGATGTGCTGTATGTGACGGTGTGGGATCACCCCGAGCTGACGGTGCCTTCCGGCACCCAGCAGCAGATCGAATCCAACGGCCGCCTCGTGCGCCCGAATGGCGAGTTCTTCTTCCCCTATATCGGCAACATCAAGGCCGCCGGCATGACGATCGAGGGCCTCGCCGACTACATGACGAAGGAGCTGGCCACCTACGTCGACCAGCCGCAGCTGGATGTGTCGGTGATCCGCTATTCCAGCCAGAAGGTCTACCTCTCCGGCGCCTTCAAGAACACTGCGCCGATCAACATCACCTCGCGCCAACTGACGCTCGCGGAAGCGCTGGGCCAGGGCGGTGTGGATGACACCAAGGTTGACCTCTCCAAAGTGAAGCTGACGCGCGATGGCAAGGAATATGTACTCGATGTGTATTCGCTCGACCGCTATTCCTCCTACACCAGCAAGATCTACCTGAAAGACGGCGACAGCCTGCACCTGACCTATAACGACGACAAGAAAGTGTTCGTGATGGGTGAGGTGCAGAAGCCCACCTCGCTCGGTTTCCGCGCCAATACCGTGAGCCTGGCCGATGCACTCGGTTCGGTCGGCGGGGTTGACCAGGCCAGTGCCGATGGCAAGGCCGTTTACGTGATCCGCGGCATGGGAGACTTGGAAAAAGAGAAAGCCCGTGTGTACCAACTCAACAGCAAGTCCGCTACCGGTTTCATCCTCGCCAGCCGCTTCCAGCTGCAGCCGCAGGATGTGGTCTACGTGGGCCCCACCAACATCTCGCGCTGGAGCCGTGTAGTGGAAGAACTGCTGCCGACCTTCCAGTTGTTCAGCTTGCAGACTGGCTCGGCGGTCGATATCCAGCAAGTGGATTGATGGCCTGATGGCTGACGCAGGAAAGCCCGCTCCGGCGGGCTTTTTTGTGCCTGTTGTTTACGGTGCCAGTGTTAGCTGCGCTGCACCCGGCACGGGTTGCCGTGGGCAACCGCCCCGGCGGGGATTGACTGCGTGACGACACTGCCGGCGCCGATCACCGCGCCGCGGCCTATCGTCACGCCCGGCATCACGATGCTGTGCCCGCCAATCCACACATCGTCTCCAATCGTGATCGGTGCACACCATTGCAGCCCGCTGGCGCGTTCTGCCGCATCCAGTGGGTGCGTGGTGCTGTACAGGTGCACGGCGGGGCCGAGCAGCACGTTGGCACCGATGGTGATCGGTGCGGCATCAAGCATCACGCAGTGGTGGTTGGCGAAGAAGTTGTCGCCGAGAAAGATGTTGTAGCCATAGTCGCAGAAAAAATCCGGCTCGATGAATGCCGTGGCAACCTGGCCGAACAGTTCGCGGTAAATCGGCTCGCGCGCCTTGCGCTGGTCCACGCGGAACGTGTTCAGTTGCAGGCACAGTTTCTTGGCGCGCTGCCGCGCGGCGCGGTGGGCTGGCTCCGCCGGATTGAACGGTGCCAGCGCTGCCTTGCCTGTCATGCGAGCCTGGCGGCCAGCATCTTTTCCAGTGCCAGCTGGTCGGCCGTGAACAGGCGGATGCCTTCGGCCAGCTTGTCGGTGGCCATCGGATCATTGTTCAGTTGCCAGCGGAAGGTTTTTTCATCCAGTGGCTGCGGTCTGGCCGTTTGTGTTGTCGGTGCCGTGAGCTGGCGCTGCAGTGTGCCTGCCATCTCGTTCAGTTCCTGCAACAGTGCGGGGCTGATGGTGAGGCGATCACAACCTGCCAGGGCGAGGATCTCGCCGCTGTTGCGGAAGCTGGCGGCCATCACCACGGTGCTGAAGCCGTGCTGCTTGTAGTGCTGGTAGATCTGCTGCACCAGCGCCACGCCGGGTTCTTCGGCTGGCACGAAACTTTTCACGTCGGTGTGCTTCACGTGCCAGTCCAGCACGCGGCCGACAAATGGCGAGATGAGGAAAGCGCCAGCCTCGGCACAGGCACGCGCCTGGGCGAACGAGAACAGCAGCGTGAGGTTGCAGTCGATGCCTTCGCGTTGCAGCACACGCGCGGCTTCGATGCCTTCCCACGTCGAGGCGATCTTGATCAGCACGCGTTCGCGCGGCACGCCGTGCTGGGCATACAGCTTGATGAGCAGGCGGGCGCGCTCGGTGGTGGCGCGGGTATCGAACGACATGCGTGCGTCCACTTCGGTGGACACGCGGCCGCGGATGCGCTTGACGATCTCGCAGCCGCCTTTCACGGCCAGTACCACGGCAGCGAGGGCGGCGAGTTGTTCGTTGCCGGCACCCGGTGCTTGTTGCCGCGCCCAGGCGAGGCTGTCGGCAATCAGCGGTTCATAGCTCGGCAGCTGGGCAGCCTTCAGCAACAGCGATGGGTTGGTGGTGGCATCCAGCGGCTTGTACGTCTCCATCGCGGCGAGATCGCCGGTATCGGCCACTACTTCGGAAAACGTGCGGAGCTGGTCGAGCAGGGAGGGCATGGGGCGGGAGTCCTTTGACTATGCTGTTTAGAAGAATGTTATCACTTGTTTTTAATTTCGGCCTACGCTAAATTAAGAAATAACTTAATTAAAAAGGGGGTTCCCATGGCTGACCACAACATCAATATCGACCAGGCCGTATTCCGCTTCGCCGGCAGCATGGTGCTGCTGAGCCTGGCATTGGCGCACTGGCACAGCGGCTACTGGTTATGGTTCACGGCCTTTGTCGGCGCGAACATGCTACAGGCTTCGTTCACGGGCTTCTGTCCGTTGGCGGCGATCCTCGGCAAACTGGGTGTCAAACCTGGCGCGGCGTTCTGACTACCGCTCTGGATACCGTTTTGGAGAGAAGGAAAACCACCATGAGACGATGGACAGCGATGGCATTGGCACTGGTGCTGCCGGTATCGACCTTGGCCGCCGAGCTGGCCACGGTGCCGGTGCAGCGGCAGGTATTGCCACTGGAGCGCTGGTTCGATGGCCGGGTGCAGGCGGTGCACCAGTCGACCGTGTCATCGGAAACCAGCGGCCGGGTGCAGGAGATCCTGTTCGATGTGGGTGACAGCGTGCCGGCCGGGGCGGTGATCCTCAAGCTGGTCAGCACCGAGCAGCAGCAGGGCTATAACCAGGCGGCGGCGGCACTGGCCGAGGCGCGCGCCAACCTCGATGTGCAGTCGCGTGAGTTCAGCCGCATCGAGGCCGTTTACCAGCGCCAGCTGATCGCGAAAGCCGATTACGACCGCGCGGCCGGCAGCCTCAGCACGGCGCGTGCGCGCGTGGCCAGTGCCGAGGCGGCGGTGAAAGCAGCGGGCGAGCGTCTCTCCTATACCGAAGTGAAGGCACCGTACGGCGGCGTGGTGTATGCGCGCCATGTGGAGCTCGGTGAAGCCGTGCAACCCGGTACGCCGCTGATGAGCGGCTTCGACCCGGCCGGTTTGCGCGTGGAAGCGGATTTGCCGCAAGCCGTGGCTGATGCGCTGCCGCAGAACGGCCAGCGCCGGGCCCGCGTGCTGTCGGATCGTGGTGACAGCATCACGCCCGACAAACTGCTGTTGTTCCCGCAGGCCGACCCGGCCAGTGGCACGGTGCGCCTGCGCCTGGAACTGCCGCCGCAAGTCGTGGCGCTGCGTCCAGGCCAGTTCGCCAAGGTGGCGGTGGTGGTGGGCGAGCGGGAGCGCCTGCTGGTGCTGGCGACCAGCGTGGTGCACCGCTCGGAAGTGACGGCCGTGTACGTGCTGGGTGCCAATGGCCCGCAATTGCGCCAGGTGCGCCTGGGCCATGCGTTCGGCGAGCAAGTGGAAGTGCTGGCTGGCCTCGCCGAGGGTGAGCAGGTGGCGCAGGATCCGGTCGCGGCCGGCATTGTCGCTGCCAGCAGGAAGCCCGCCAATGAGTGAGAGCAAGCCGCTGGGATTCTCCGGGCGCATCGCGGCGGCGTTCTACCGTTCGCAGCTGACACCGTTGCTGGCATTGGTCGGCCTGCTGTTCGGTCTGTTCGCCGCCGGCATCACGCCGCGCGAGGAAGAACCGCAAATCGACGTGACGATGGCGAACGTCTTCGTGCCGTTTCCCGGCGCGGCGGTGGCCGATGTCGAGAGCCTGGTCACGCTGCCGATGGAGCAGGTGCTGGCCGAGATCGAGCAGGTGGAGCATGTGTTTTCCGTGTCGCGCCCCGGCATGGCGGTGCTGACGGTGCAGTTCGAGGTCGGTGTGCCGCGCACCGAGGCGCTGGTGAAACTGTACAACGCGATCTACTCGAACCAGGACTGGCGGCCGGCCAACCTCGGCGCCGGGCCGGTGATGGTGAAGCCGAAAGGTATCGACGATGTGCCGATCCTGAATCTCACGCTGTGGACGCAAGACGATACACGCGGCGCGTTTGATCTGAAACAGATCGCCCATGCGCTGGAAACCGAACTGAAGCGTGTGCCCGGCACGCGCGATATCGAGACGATCGGCGGCCCGGCGCAGACCGTGCGCGTGTTGCTCGATCCGGAAAAACTCGCCGCGCGGCGCCTCTCGATCGGCGCATTGCGCCAGGCGCTGCTGGCCGGCAATGCCTCGGCGCAGGCCGGTGCGCTGGTGAACGGCGAGGGCTATATCCCGGTGCAGGCCGGCGAATTCTTCAGTTCGGCGGCCGACCTCGAGCAGCTGGTGGTGGGCCTGCATGACGGCAAGCCGGTGTACCTGCAGGACGTGGCGCAGGTGCTGGCCGGCGCGGCCGAGAATGCGGCTTACGTGTGGCATGCCGACAAGGCGGCCGGTGTGCGCTCGCCGGCAGTGACCATTGCGATTGCGAAAAAACCGGGCGAGAACGCGGTGGATATCGCGCAGCAGGTGCTGCAACGTGTAGAGCAACTGCAGGGCACGTTCATCCCGGCGGGCGTGGAAGTCAGCGTGACGCGCAATTACGGCGCGACAGCCAACGAGAAGGCCAACACGTTGATCAAGAAACTGTTCTTTGCCACGGTCTCCGTGGTGTTGCTGGTGCTGTTCGCGCTCGGCTGGCGTGAGGCCGTGGTGGTGGGCGCCGCCGTGGTGCTGACCTTGCTGGTGACGCTGTTCGCCTCGTGGGCCTGGGGTTTCACGCTGAACCGCGTGTCCTTGTTCGCGCTGATTTTCTCGATCGGCATCCTCGTGGATGACGCGATCGTGGTGGTGGAGAACATCCACCGGCATCTCGCGCTCGGCGGGCGCACGCTGGCGCAGGCGATTCCGGCGGCGGTGGATGAAGTGGGCGGGCCGACGATCCTTGCCACGTTCACCGTCATCGCTGCGCTGTTGCCGATGGCGTTTGTGACCGGCCTGATGGGGCCGTACATGGCGCCGATCCCGATCAATGCGTCGATGGGCATGCTGCTGTCGCTGGTGATTGCCTTCACGGTCACGCCGTGGTTGTCGCTGAAACTGCTCGGTGAACACGCCGGCAGTCACGATAACGGCCACGCAGACGGTGCTGGCCAGCAGCAGCGCCTGCATGCCTTCTTCACCCGCGTGCTGACACCGTTTCTCGGCGCGCACAACCGCAAGCCGCGCTATGTGCTCGGTGCGGTGCTGGTCGCGCTGATCTTTGCCGCGATCGGCCTCGCGGTGGTGAAACTCGTCGTGCTCAAGATGCTGCCGTTCGACAACAAGAGCGAGTTCCAGGTGGTGGTGGACATGCCGGAAGGCACGCCGCTGGAGCACACCAATGCCGTGCTGGGCGAAATGGCGGATTACCTGCTGACGATCGGCGAAGTGACTGACTTGCAGGTGTATGCCGGCACCGCCGCGCCGATCGGCTTCAATGGCCTGGTGCGCCAGTACTACCTGCGCGAGGCGGCTAACCTCGGTGATATCCAGGTCAACCTGCAGGACAAGCACCAGCGCGAACGCGACAGCCACACGGTGGCGCGCGACGCGCGGCCAGCACTGGCAGCGATTGCCGCACGCCACGGCGCGGCGGTGAAAGTGGTGGAAGTGCCGCCGGGGCCGCCGGTGATGGCGCCGCTAGTGGCCGAGGTATACGGGCCGGATTACGCCGGGCAGATAGCGCTGGCAAAAAACATCCGCGCGCAGTTCGCGCAGACAGAAGGCCTCGTCGATATCGATGACAGCATCGAGCACAGTGCCGGCCGCGTCGTCGTCAGCATCGACCGCAGCCGTGCGGCACAGCTCGGCGTGGCGCAGGCTGATGCCGTGGCAGCGATCAGCGCCGCACTCGGTGGCGAGGATGTGACGTACCTGCGCACCGGCCATGCGAAATACCCGGTGCCGGTGCGGCTTGAGCTGGCCGAAGCGGACAAGAGTGACATCGAACGCGTACTGGCCTTGCGTGTGCACAGCGCGTCCGGCGCGATGGTGCCGCTGGCGGAAATCGCCACGGTGCGCGACAGCCGCTGGGAGCACGCGATCTACCACAAGGACCTGTTGCCGGTGGTGTACGTGACGGCCGACATGGCCGGCGAGCTCGACAGCCCGCTGTACGGCATGTTCGATGTGGTCGCTGCGCTCGGCGATTCCATTGAACAGTTCTTCATCCGTCAGCCACCCGGTGCCTATGACTACGGCGTGAAATGGGATGGCGAGTGGCAGATCACTTACGAAACGTTCCGCGACATGGGCGCGGCGTATTCGGTCGGGCTGATCCTGATCTTCCTGCTGGTGGTCGGCCAGTTCCGTTCCTATGCGGTGCCGCTGGTGATCATGGCGCCGATCGCGTTCACGCTGGCCGGCATCATGCCGGGCCATGCATTGCTCGGCGCGCAGTTCACCGCGACCTCGATGATCGGCATGATCGCGCTGGCCGGCATCATCGTGCGCAACTCGATACTGCTGGTGGATTTCATGAACCAGCGCATTGCCGAGGGTGAGACGCTGGAGCAAGCGGTGGTCGATGCGGCCGCGGTGCGGGCCAAGCCGATCGTGCTGACGGCGGTGGCGGCCATGCTCGGCGGTTTCTTCATCCTCGACGACCCGATCTTCAATGGCCTGGCGGTGAGCCTGGTGTTCGGCTTGCTGGTGTCGACGGTGCTGACGCTGGTGGTGATCCCGCTGCTGTACTACAGCCTGCTGCGCCGCCGCGCCTGATGGCGGTGGGCTGGGGCAGGGTGCTGGCACGGTGATATAGTGCCCGGCAGTTGTGGCTACTGTCGGGTTTTCCATGCAGGCACTGGTTTTACGTATCGCACCGCTATGGTGGCTTGCCGCGCTGTTTGCCGGCTTCCTGGTTTATGGCGCCTCGGGCCATGATGACCCGCACATCAATTTCTGGTTCTCGCACACGCTGCTCGAATACGGCGAGCTGGTGAATTACAACGGTGACCGTGTGCAACAGACCACCAGCCTGTTGCTGGTGGTACTGGTGGCGCTGTTCTCGAAACTGCTGCCGTTTGACCTGGTGACTTGCGGCTACCTCGTCGACATTCTCGCCTCGTTTGCTTGCTGCGTGCTGGCGACGCGTCTTGCGCGGCGCCACTGCCCTGCGCTGGCGTTGTGGCCCTCGCTGCTGATGCTGGCGTCCACCAGCTTCCTGCTGTGGACTTTCGGCGGCATGGGCGCGCTGCTGGCGGCGTTGGTGCTGTTATTGGCCGCGTGCGCGTGGGCGGATTACGTCGATGCGCCACAGTTGCAGGCACGCCACTATGGCCAGCTGGCTGCGGTGACGCTGGCGCTGATGACGGTGCGGCCGGAAATGCCGTTGGTCATCGTCGCCACCAGTGCCGGCCTGTTGGTATGGCACTGGCGCGATGCCGTACGCCGCACGCGCTTCCTGCACATTGCCCTCGCATCCGCTGCGGGCGCGGCCTTGCTGTTCCTGTGGCAGAAAGCCTATTTCGGTTCGTGGTTGCCGCTGCCGGTGCTGGCGAAGCAGACCGGCACGCTGGCGGCAAAACTGCAGTCCGGTTTTATCTATGTGTCGATTTTTTCTATCGTCAATCCTGCTGTGGTGCTGGTCATGCTGCTGGCACCGCTGCTGTTGTGGTTTTCTTCCCGCCAACCGCGCACGACAGAAGCCACGTCCCGCAGCTGGTACACGCTGGCGCTGGTGCTGCTGGCCCTGACCGGTGTCTACGTCGGCTTCGTGCTGACGGCGGGCGGTGACTGGATGCAGGGCGGGCGCTTCTTCGTGCCGGTGATCCCGCTCGCGGCCTTGCTGCTGGTGATGCAGGCTGTGCGCGCCCTGCGCCGCCCCTGGCTTGCGCGCCTGCTGTTGTTGCCGCTGCTGCCATTCAGTCTCTATTTCACCAAAGCGATGGTGGCTGAAGAGACGCACGGTGTGCCGGTATGGGCACAGTACCGGCTGGATCCGGCGCATGCGCATTACGGCCTGTTCGAGCAGTACAACCAGGAACACCTGCGCGACATGGCGGCGATCGACCACCTGCACGAGATCCTGCCGCGCCTGCATGCGCAGCTGGGCCGGCCGGTGCGACTGGTATCGGGCCAGGCCGGCATGGTGTTCTACCGCCTCGGCCAGCAGCACTTCGGCAAGATCCACTTCTATGACCTGCGCGGTCTCGTGGAAGGCGCATTCACGCTGTGCCCCTACCTCGACGGGATGGAGCGCAACCCGATGGGCATGGACTGGTCCTACGAGCAGTTCCTGCCGATGTTGCCCGAACTGAAACAGCACTGCGATTTCGACCCGCCGGACGTGGTGTATGACCTGAACAGCCTGTTCAGCAGTTTCGAACCGGTGTTCGACCGCCATGGCTACGCGATGCTGCACCAGGAAGAGGGCTTCGTGACCTACAACCCGCTGGAAGCGATCCCGACCAACAACCTGTTCGTGCCGAATGTGATTTTCGTGCGCAAGGACCTGTTGCCGCTGCTGGGTAACCCGCCAAAGCGGATGGTGGTCTACCGCGATATCCCGCTGGTGAATCGGGTGGAAAAGGATTTCTACAATCGCCTGACAGGACGCGGCCAATGACACTCAAGCCGTGGCAAACCCTGCTGGTGCTGCTGGTGTTCGGCGGCTTGTTCGCCGGGGCTTTCCGTGCCGGCAATGAGTGGCGCCGCTACCAGGCACCGGACATGTTGCGCGTGAGCCATGCCGGTGAGCTGTACATCCAGGCGCTGGACCGCATCTTTGTCTTTGCGCCGGATGGCGCGGAGAAAACGGTGGTCGACCTCGCGGCCTGGGGTATCCGCCAGTCCACCGGCGGTTTCGATGTGTTCAGCAATGGCGACCTGTTGTTGCTGGAAGGGACTCATCAGCAGGGGCCATTGTTGCAGTTGCTCACTTTCCTGCGCATGGAAAAACTCCTGCTGCAGTCTGAGGGTGAGGCAACCGGTCGACGGCTGCTGCGCTGTTCGCCCGCCAGCGGCCAGTGCGTGCCCTTGCCCGCACTCGCGCGCCGTTTCGAGAGCACGTTCCGTGTGCAGCTGGATGCGCAGGATCGCATCTTCCTTGCCGACACGGCGCGCGACACGCTGGGCTGGCTCGACAGTGATGGTCGCGTGCTGGATGAGGTGCGCAAGGGTTTCCGCTTCCCGAACCAGGTGGCGCTGGATGGCGACGCCTTGCTGGTGGCCAACACCAACCACCATGAAATCACGCGCATCCCGCTGCGCGATGGCCGTTTTGCGCCGCCAGATCAATGGCAGCACCTGCCGGTGGATGGCGATGTCGCCAGCAGCAGTGGTCATGTGTGGCCAGTGGAAATGGTGACAGTCGGCGAGGAGCGTTTTGTACTGCAGATGGGCAGCGGCATGAAAAATGGCATTGTTTTCCGCTACGGCATTGATGGCGCTTATCGCGGTCGCTTCACGATGCCGGCGGATTCCGATGCCCTTGGACTGGTGTTTTTCCGGGGCGCATTGCTGGTGGCAGATCCCGGCAGCATGGCGGTATGGCGTTATGCGCCCGATGGCAACATGTCGGGCCGTTTCACTGCGCCAGCACTGGCCAGTTACCTGCAGCATCTCACACAGCAGCGCGACCACTACCGAGCACTCGAGCGGCGCTGGTGGTGGTCATTCGGCCTGCTGCTGGCTGCCGGTTTTGGGCTGGCTGTTGTCGGCGAGCAGCGTGCGCAGCGCAAACGGCGCGAAGAGGCAGTTGCAGGGGCACATGCCACGCTCGTGACAATGGCGCAGCAGGGTGAATCGATGCAGCCGGCGGCAGACGACCCGGCCATCCACTGGCTGGCGCATGACGAGCGCCGGTTGCGCAGTATCCGGCTCGTGGGCATTGCGGGTATGTTGCTGCTGTTGCTGGTGCCGCTGCTGGAGTTTTCCACTCGCTATGCAGGCAATAGCGAGGTTACCAGCCGCGAGGTGCTGTTGCCTGTGGGCTTGATGAGCGTGCTGATGGTGCTACTGCTCGCAGCGGCGGTGTGGCTGATCCAGCGCGCCTTGCGCAATACCCGCATCGGCGTGCTGCGCGAGTGGGTCATCCTGCGCAATGCGCAGGGCAGGACGGCCGTGGGCCGGGGTGCTGATATTGCCCTGTTGCCGAATGCGATCGCCATCGGCAAGGTGGTGGTGAGTATCGGGCCGCGCACGCCGGGCGAGCTGCCAGCGCGCTCCCTGTTCGACGTGCTGGCCTTGCAGCAATGGCTGGCACCGCGGCTGTTGCAGGCGCAGGAGATCAACGGCCTGGCCTTGCTGGGCTGGTATTTCCGCCTGCAGCCGCTGCAATCCTGGGCGCTGGTGCTCGCCTTGCTGGCGCTGGCCGGCTGGCACTTGCTCGGTTGATCAGCCGCCCAGTACCAGTTTCAGGCCCACCAGTGTCATGATGGCGGCCAGCACCGGGCGCAGCACTTTTTCCGGCACCGCCGTCGGCAGGTGGCTGCCGACATAGATGCCCGGCAGCGAGCCAAGCAGCAGGTTCAGCAGCAGCTCCCAGTTCACATTGCCCAGCCCGGCATGGCCGAGGCCTGCGACCAGCGTCAGCGGCACGGCATGGGCGATCTCGGTGCCGACCAGCCGCGCGACTGGCAGGATCGGGAAGATCAGGAACAGCGCCACGGTGCCGAGTGCACCGGCGCCGATCGAGGTGATGGTGACGGTCGCGCCGAGCACCAGACCGGTGATCACGGTGGCGAGGTCGCGCTCCTGCATCGTCATGCGGGTGAAGATCGCATCGTTGCGGTGGCTCCAGTCCAGCAGCTTTTCCTTGCCGACAATCGCAAATGCAGTGAGTACCAGCGTGATGCCGAGCGCGATCTTGATGGTGCTGTCGACGTGCTTGCTGTCGAAGCCGACCTGGTGCATGGCGAGCAGGGTCAGCGCGGCGGCAGGCAGGCTGCCGGCCGCCAGCAGGCCGGTGATTTTCCAGTCGATGTTGCCTTTCTTCTGGTGCACAAAGACACCGCCGCCCTTGGTGATCGCGGCGTAGAGCAGGTCGGTGCCGACGGCCGTGGAAGGCGAGATGCCGAAAAACAGCAGGATCGGTGTCATCAGGCTGCCGCCGCCGACGCCGGTCATGCCGACGATGAAACCGACGGCGAGGCCGGACAGCACATAGGCCAGCTCGAGGTGGAGGCCGAACAATTCAAACTGCATGGGGCGCCTTCGGTGGTGGTAGCCGGACAAGGCCGGTGATCCTAGCAAGCCTGCCGATATAACCGAAAGATCAATTTATTTTAAGGTTATGCCTTTTGATTATAAGGCGGGACTGGTCAGGTGTGCTGGTGCAGGTATTCGATGCGCTGGCTGATGTCGCCGTAGAAGCGGTAAGTGTTTTTCGTTTTCTTGGCTTCGTACAGTGCCAGGTCGGCCTGGCGTGCCATCTGGTGCTCGTCTTCCGAGTCCCCCGGGCAGAGGCTGACACCGATGCTGGTGCGCACCTGCACCTCGCGGCCGTCGATGATGACCGGTTCGCTGATGGTGTTGATGATCTTGTCCAGCACCGGCAACAGGTCCTCGCGCGAGGCGGCTCCGGTGAGGACGACGGCGAATTCATCGCCGCCGAAACGCGCGACAAAATCGCTGCTGCGCGTGATGCTGAGCAGGCGCCTGGCCACCACCTTGAGCACTTCATCGCCGGCCTTGTGGCCCAGCGTGTCATTGATCGGCTTGAAGCCGTCGAGGTCGAGGTAGCACAACGCCGACAGTTTGCCCTTGTTGAGCCTGGCCGTGTTGATCGCAATCGCCAGGCAGGACTGCAGTTCCTGTCGGTTGGCCAACCCGGTCAGCGGGTCGTGCGCGGCCTTGTACGACAGGCGCCGCCTTTCCTTGTCGAGCCGTGAGGTCAGTTCCTGGTTGATCCATTCGAAAGCGAGCGCGACCAGTGCCGAGATCATCAGCATGATGACCGGTGCCAGTGTCGTGAAGGCCTGTTCGACGTTGCTGCCGAGTACCTGGATCGGCGCGTTCAGCGCATTGCGTTCCGCATACACGCCGAAGGATTGCAGGAACAGCACCAGGCAGGACCAGAACATGCCGGTGTGGAAACCGGCGAGCAGGCAGGCGGTGATCGGGATGAAAGTAAGGAAGATGTTAAACGGCGAACCGGTGAGGCCGCCGGTGATATAACTGGCGAGGAATACCAGCGTGAACATGATGACGATCGTCACGTTGCCGGCGATGATGGTGGATGCGGTGCGCCGTAGTGTTTTCAACGAGGCGTGGGCACAGAAACCGAGCATGGCCAGTGCGGTGATGCCGATCAGGTTGTTTTGCCAGTCCATGCGCAGCAGCATCAGTACAGGGATGCAGACAAACACCATCAGCAGGTTCAGCATGGCATAGCCGACGATGGTCATCGCGCGGAAGCGCTCCATTTCATTTGCCAGCAAGCTGGCAGGGATGAAGTGTTCCGCGAATTGCCGCAGGTTTTCCAGCGCGGTTGAAGGGACGGATACCGGGTTGTTGCCAGCTGTCAGCCTGCTGTCCATCGCTCAGCCCTGTGCCTGTTCATGGAAAAATTGCCAGGCAGGCGCTTGCTGGCCCGACTTGTGGATTTTCTTGGCGCTGTACATCGCCATGTCCGCATGGCGGCAGAGTTTGTCAAAGGTCATCGCGTCATCCGGGTAAATCGCCACGCCGAGGCTCGCCGAGACATTGACGACTGTCTTGCCGCCGACGGTGATATCTTCTTCCACGCTCTCGATGATCTTGCGCAGGGAGCGCTCGAGGTGCTCGCGCGATTCATAGCCGCAGAACAGGAAGGCGAATTCATCACCGCCGAGCCGCGCTACCGTGTCAGCGCCGCGCAGCACGCTTTGCAGGCGTCTTGACACGGCCTGCAATACCACGTCGCCGGCATGGTGGCCGTGCACGTCATTCACCGGCTTGAAGCCGTCGAGATCCATGTACACCAGCGCCAGTTTCTTGTTGCTGATGTCGGCCGCCTCGATGTTGAGCTGTACGCTCTGGTGGAACGATTCGCGGTTGGGCAGCCCGGTCAGCGTGTCATGCGCGGCCTGGAAGGCATACAGGTGCCGCTCGTCAAACAACGCCGTGCGCAGGCGCTTGTTGAGGTGCTCGTAGACCATGATCGCCGCGACGCTCATCAGCGTGGCCGCCAGCGGGATGGCATCCTGGAACTGGCGCAGGCTTTGCCCGTCCAGCAATGAGGGTGGGGGTGGCAGCAGCGTATGCTCCAGGAAGAACTGCAGCCAGTAGCCGGCCATGGCCAGTGCGGTCCAGGCGAGGCCGGTCTTCATGCCGCCGAGCACAAAAGCCAGCAGCGAGCTGATCAGCACCAGCGCGCTGATCGGAGAGCCGTTGATGCCGCCGCTCACCCAGACACTGTAGAGCACGGACCCGAGGATCGCGGCCATCATGATATTGACGGCCAGCGGGATCGACTGTCGCTTCTTGAGTACCAGCAGGGCAACACAGTAGACCACCAGGATGACAGTGATGACGCGGAACGCCACGCTGCGCGCATGCGGGTCGAGGTCGGTGGCAAAGATGATCCAGCTGTAGGCGAACAGGCAGAACAGCAGGTTGATCAGCATCACGGTGAGGAAAATCACACCACGCGTGTACTCGTTCGACCCGGGGGTAAGGTCGTCCGGGATCAACCGGCCTATCGTTGTTGTTATCCGTTCCAGCATGGTTTTGGCAACCTTCTACTGCACGTTTTTTCCCAATCTATTCACCTCGTCGACAGGAATCAACCGATCATCCGCACCCGACACGATGAACGGTGACATTCCCGGCCTCAGCGATACGGTACGCGCAGGATCCGGTTGCCGGTGTACGAACCGATGTAGAGGAAATCACCGAGCGGCTGGGCCACAGTGCCGGCGCCCATCGGGGCGCCTTCCTGCTGCAGGATGACTTCGCTCTGCAGCGTCACCGGGTCGATGCGGTAGATCGCGAAAGCGGCGGCACAGGTCTCGCCGTGGTGTTTCGAGCAGCTTTGCTGGGCGGCCAGGGATGCTGTGACGCCTGCTGTCAGTAGCTTGCCATTCTTGTCCCAGCTCAGGTTGTCCGGCTGGCGGATGGCCACGCTGCCGGTCATGGTGCCGCTGGCGCGATCCAGCCGGCGCAGTGCCTTGCCGGTGCTAATGTTGGCGAAAACCGTACTTTCATCTGGGCTCAGTGCGACGCCGTTCAGGAACGGGCCACGGCTGCCTTCGAGGATGCGGGTCTTGCCGCCGGGCAGCCATTCGAACACGTAACCGGTGTTGAAACCGAGCAGGGCTTTCAGCAGGCCAGTGCTCATGCCGAACAGGTGCGGCGCGCGCTTGTCGAACATGTGGCTCGCGACAAACCCGCCATCACGCATTAGCGCCAGGTCATTCATCCAGGTGCCTTCAGCAGGCACGACACAGCCGCGCCAGACGAGCGAAAACCGGCCGTCCTGTGACTGCAGTTCGAACATTTCGACGGTTTCCCGCCCGCCGTGATTGATCACGGCCAGTTGCCACTGGCCATCATGCCGTTGTTGCAGCGACAGCCCGTGCGGGGCAAAGCGGTTGTCCGGTTCGCCGGGGCAATCCGGCGTGCCCCAGTCGGCGGCAACAGCCTGGTGGGTGCCAGCCGGGTATGCCGGCCGCACTTCGCCGGTTGCCGTGTCAAAAAACACCAGTGAACCCGGTTCGGTGCCCTCCATATTACCCATCTGGCTGACGAGCAGGGTGCGCTGGTCGGGCAGGGCAACGATGTCTTCCGGGTTCCGGAACTGGCACAGTGGTGTGATATCGCCTTTGGGTTCACAGCTGGTGATGCTGTCGGTAGCCTGGCCTGCGCTTGGTAGCAGCAGCGCCAGCAGGGCAAGGCAGGTAGCCGGTTTCATCGGGTGTTATCTCCATCGAGTTCTTGCCTGGCCTGTCGGATCACATGCACAGCGGCCTGCAGGCCGAGCACGGCCATCACCAGGGCAACCAGCAGGTCGGGCCAGTTGCTGCTGTAAGCCGCCACGCCCATCGCGGCGAGAATCACGGCAGCATTGCCGATAGCGTCATTGCGGCTGCACAGCCATACGGAACGCATGTTGGCGTCCCCTTCACGGAAGGCATACAGCAGCCACGCGACGCCGGCATTGGCAAAGAGGGCAATGATGCCAATGGCGCCCATCACATCGGCTGCCGGCAAGGTGCCTTGCTGGTATTGCCAGATGACACGGCCGAGCACGAACAGGCCATAGCCGCCCATCGTGAAGCCTTTCAGTAGCGCTGTGCGGCTGCGCCACACCGGCGCGAGCCCGAGCACGAACAGCGACACGGCGTAATTGGCGGCATCGCCGAAAAAATCCACCGCGTCGGCGAGCAGCGAGGCGGAATGCGCACCGAAACCACCGATGATCTCGACCACAAACATCGCAGCGTTGACGGCGAGCGCAATCCACAACGCCCGGCGGAAGCGCGGGTTCACCGGCGGCTGGCTGTGGCAGTGGTCGTTGCAGCAGTCACTCACGGGAGGTCTCCTGGCCATTCATCGCGGCGCACGAAGTAGTGGAATCGCGCGGCTTCGTGCACGGTGATCAGGCTGTTGGTCGGCATGTCGGCAAAGTCGCCGGTGAATTCAGCGACCTGCACGAAACCGTTGGCCAGCAACTCGGCGCGGTACTCGCGCGAGTTCCAGTCGTTGAGGTCTTCCAGCACATAGATGCGCGGGTTCTTTGGCGGTTTTTCCGGCAGTGTGCGGCCGAACAGGTCGCCGCGGTCGATATTCTTGATCCAGAAATCCACGCCGGTTTTTTTCGACAGCCTCTCTTTCAGCGCTTTCTGGAATGCGAGCCGGTCATCGTTGTGGTGGTGGCGCAGGTGATCCGTCTGCAGGTGGAACTGTATCTGTAGCGGCTGCCAGGACGCCGCAATGGCAAGCAGGGTCGCGCATACAGGCTTTGCCGGCAGCCTCGGTATGGCCCGGATGATGGCGTGGAGGCCGCAGCCGGCCAGCAAGACGATGGCAGCTGCCAGCGCGCTGAAGCTGCGGTCGAAGAAAGCCGGTACGCTGGCGAAATACGCTGTGAAAAACAGCAACGGCACGGTCAGTAACAGCAGCGGCAGTTTGTCCGCGCGCTGTGCGAGTGAGAATGCGCCGGCGAGCATGGCCAGCAGCAGCGGCCAGCCCAGCGTGGCGCGGAAGTAGTCGCCGATGTTCAGCAGCTGCGCCAGGTAACTGTAGTGTTCGAGGGTGTCCGGCGGTGCGGGATGTTCGTAGTAGCGCTGGACGCTGAGCAGGCTCAGCCAGAAATCGCGCGGGTGGATGTCGCCCGCCACAAACATCAGCCCGAGCACCAGGCCCACCAGCAACAGCAGCGCGCTGCCGCTGGCGGCAATTGCCGCCAATGTGCGCCAGTGCCGCTGTTCAGCTTGCAACAGCACACTGCAGCAGGTGATGGCCGGGAAAATCCCCAGCATCAGCTGGCTCGCTTTGCCGCCGGTGGCGATGCCGAGTGCGAGGCCGCTGGTGGCCAGCCAGAGCCATTGTGGAAGCCGTGTTTTCGCCAGTGCCAGCCACAGCAGTGCCGAGCCCATCGCGGTGAGCAGTGCATCGGGGCGCGCGTAATGGCTGCCTTGCACGGCCAGCGGGAACACGCTGTAGAGTAGCGCGGCGGTGAAGGCTAGCGCGGTGGTGCTGCCGAGTTGCCGGGCGGCGAGGACAAGGAACAGCAGGCTCACGGCATCCCAGAACAAGGCGATATGGTGCAGCAGCGTGATGGTCGGCGCGGTCACACCCAGTTCGCGCAGCGGCTTGATGATGGCTGCCGACAGCATCATGTGCAGCGCGAAGTTGTAGTGGTGCGCGTGCGGGATGTCGGTGCGCTCGGCTTCGGCGGCGAAATAGCCTTCGCGTTCGGGTGCGGCGTTTTCGGCGCGCCCCCAGTCCGGCTGCCAGTTGCCGTTGTTCACGGCGTCATCGACCAGCCATACCACCACCTGGTCATCGACCTGGAAATAGGTGCGCTCGCTGCTGTCAAAGCGCAGCGCCACGAACACCGCCAGCAGCAACAGCCAGGCTGCCAGCAGGCCGGGCTGTCGGTGACGGGTCGGGTCTGCCATGCTCAGCGCAGCGCAGCCTGGTAGTCGCTCGGGCTGAAGCCTTGTACGGTCTTGCCGTTGATGACAGCAAACGGTACGCCACCACCACCGCCGAGCTTGCGCATGCGCAGGGCGGCATTGGGGTCTTGCTGGATGTCGTATTCCGTATATTGCACGCCGCGATTGGCTAGCCACTGCTTGGCAGCCTTGCACGCCTTGCACCACGCGGTGGTGTAGATATCGACTTTGGCGGTGTTGGTCGCGGCCGGCGTGGTGCCGCGCCATTCATTGATTTGCTTGAGCGCGGCCTGCTTGAAGTCGTCGACCATTGCCAGCGCCTTGCCCATCCAGCTGTCATCTTCCTGGCCGTTATTGCGCACCGTGCCGTCGTCGAGGATGGTGATCGGTGTCAGCTCGACAGCCTCGACCTTGCCGACAGGAACCTCCTGTGCTGCATCGGGTGGCTTGTCGCCGTAGTGCACCACGCCGTGCTTGTCAGTCCACTTGTAGATGCCTGCCTGGGCGGCAGCACAGGACAGTAGCAGCAGGACGGTCAGCAGTGCTTTCATCGTTCGCCTCGCCGGTGAATGCATTGGTTCTCAGTGTCTGGGTTGCGCATCAAAACTGCAACCGGTCACGCCGCGGCTGTCCGGCCCCATCAGGTACAGGTACAGCGGCATCAGGCTGTCGGCGACCGGCCGGGTATTGGGGTCCTCGCCCGGGTAGGCGGCGGCGCGCATGCGGGTGCGGGTGGCGCCGGGGTTGATGGCGTTCGCACGCACGGCCGTGACCTCCTCGAGTTCATCGGCTAGCGTTTCCATCAGGCCCTCGCAGGCGAACTTGCTGACAGCATAGGCGCCCCAGAACGCGCGGCCCTGGCGGCCGACCGACGAGGTGGTGAAGACGATGCTGGCATCCGGCGCTTCCTTCAGCAGCGGCAGCAGTGCGCGGGTCAGCAGGAAAGCGGCATGCACGTTCACTTGCATGACCTGCTGCCAGCGCTCCGGGCTGTAATCGGCCACGGTGGTGAGTGAGCCGAGCAGGGCCGCGTTGTGCAGCAGGCCGTCCAGCCGGCCCAGTTCGTTGCGCAACTGGTTGGCGAGTTCATCGGCGCTGTCGGCCGTCAGGTACTGCAGGTCCAGCGGCAGGATCAGCGGTTCGGGGTGGCCGGCGGCGACGATCTCGTCATAGACCTGCTCCAGCTTGCCCTGGGTCTTGCCCAGCAGCACAACGGTCGCCCCGTGGGCGGCAAAACTGCGCGCAGCGGCACGCCCGATGCCATCACCGGCACCGGTCACGAGGATCACCCGCTCTTCAAGCAGTTTCTCAGCTGGCGAATAGCCAGCTGGCAGGCTCTTGGTGTCTTTCATGAGTAATGGATTCCAGTAATCTGTTTTACATGAGTTTTTTGACCAGGCCGACGATGTCCGCCGGCGCGCTGATACGGTGGGTTGCGTCCCAGCTCGCCACGTCTTCCGCCGGGCCGATGTAGCCCCAGTCGCAGGCGGCCGTGGGCATGCCGGCGGCACGGCCAGCCTCGATGTCGCGCACATGGTCGCCGAGGTAGATGGCTTCAGTCGGCTCACACCCGCAGTGCTGGCAGGCCAGCAGCAGCGGGGCCGGGTCCGGCTTGCTGCGGCCGACATGGTCCGGGCACACCACCGCGCTCGGGCGGAAAGGCAGGGCGAGCCGCTGCAGCAGCGGGTCGGTGTACTGGCTCGGCTTGTTGGTGACGATGCCCCAGGCCAGGCCGCGCGCTTCCAGCCAGGCCAGGCTGTCGGCCATGCCGGGGAAAAGCTGGCTGTGCTGGCCAAGCAGCTCGCTGTAGATCGCCAGCAGTTCGAGGCGCAGCGGTTCCAGTGCCGGGTCGTCGTCCGCCAGCCCGCTGGCCAGCCGGGTCAGGGCGCGGGCGCCATTGGAGACTTCGGCGCGGATGGTTTCGTCGGCCAGCGGCGGTTGCCCGTGGCGCTCGCGCAGGCAGTTCACACTGAGGATGAAGTCGGGCGCCGTGTCGAGCAGGGTGCCGTCGAGGTCGAAAAGGACTGCCTTGAGTGCCATCACCTTGTTGCCCAATGGTTTAGCCGGGTTTCTTCGTGTGGATCATGTAGTTCACGTCGACATCGGTTTCCGACAGGGAATACTTTTTTATCAACGGGTTATAGGTCATTCCGATGATGCTTTCGAGATTGAGCCCGGCAGCGCGTACCCAGCTGGCCAGTTCTGCCGGGCGGATGAACTTGCCGTATTCGTGGGTGCCTTTCGGCAACAGCTTGAGCAGGTATTCGGCACCGACGATCGCAAACAGGTAGGACTTCGGGTTGCGGTTGATGGTGGAGAAGAACAGGTGGGCTCCCGGTTTGGCCAGCTCGGCGCAGGCCTTGATGACGGCGGCAGGGTCCGGCACGTGTTCCAGCATCTCCAGGCAGGTCACCACGTCGTAGTGGCCGGGCTGTTCGGCGGCCAGTTGCTCCACCGGCAGCTGGCGGTAGTCGACCGTCACGCCGCTTTCCAGCGCATGCAGGCGCGCCACGGCGAGCGGCGCTGCCCCCATGTCGATGCCGGTGACGCTGGCGCCGCGTTGGGCCATGGCTTCTGACAGGATGCCGCCGCCGCAGCCGACATCGAGCACCGTCTTGCCGGCCAGCCGGGCGCGTTCGTCGATGAAATTGCAGCGCAGCGGGTTGATGTCGTGCAGCGGCTTGAACTCGCTGGTCGGGTCCCACCAGCGGCTGGCCAGCGCCTCGAACTTGGCGATTTCGGCGGGATCGACATTAGTGCTGGTCGGGTTGGCGCTGGACATGGCGGGGATCTCGGTCACTCTGGCAGTCAGGCGGCCATTATAGCGGCAGCATGGCGGTCGCCCGCTGTGTTTTACCGGTAGCGCAGCGCAGCGCGGCTGTTTATGCTGCACAGATAACAAAGAGCCGGTTGCAGCAAGCTGGCCTGGCCGGCAAAGGATGGATAAGGAGAGGGGAAATGTTCAAGAACCGCCGTATTGCCGATATGGTCGATTCGCTGATCCCGTACAGCATCTGGCGCAGCACGCCGGATGCTGTGACGATCGCGCGTGCGCGGACGCTGGTGACGGTGCTGGCATTCTCGATCGTGGTGCCGGCGATCGCGTTGCTGATGGTTGTGGGCCTGCATTTCTTCAGCGGCCGGGATTTCACGCCGGCGATGGTGAGCCTGGTCGGGGTCATTGTTGTGCTGGTGACGCAACACCTGCTGTTCCAGTCGTCGGCCAACCTGTACATCACCGGCGTGGCCTACTCGATCACCTTTTTTGTCTTGCTGACGGCCGCCACGGTGTTCACTGGCGGCTGGGGTTCGCCGGTGGTTCCCCTGCTGTTCTGTACGCCGATCATGGTGTTCCTCATCAGCGGCTGGCGCGAAGCAGAAATCGCGGTGCTGTTCACCTTTGCCACCGGCCTGGTGCTGATGTTGCTCGATATCATGCACGTCGAGCTGCCGTACCTGATGCACAAGGAAAACCAGGCCTATGCGCAGGGCGTTGTCTGGTTTATGGCCTGCTTTATCCAGGTGATGCTGTTCGGCACGCAGAAATGGGTGCATGGCCTCGACGTGGACAGCAACATCAGCCTGGACGATTCACGCCCGCCGAAATGATTCGCCGTAGTCTGGCTCAGGTCTTGTTGAGCCAGGCAAAGCCGTCGCCGGCCGGCTTTTCGCCGAGGAAATCGCACAGCCTGGTGTAGGCGTCGCTGTCTGCCACGTTGATCACCAACAGTTTCCCCGGCGTGGTGCGGAAATAGTCCTGCACCATGTCGTTATGGAAATGGTAATGGCGGATCAGCGTTTCCCGGTTGTACAGGTCATCATCCGGTGTGTTGAAAATGATTTTCTTGGTGTGGTAGGCAAAGCCGGGGAACACGCGCGTGGAAGCCTTCAGTTCATCGACAGTCGGCAGGCGTGCTTCGCCGCTGTGCACCTTGCCCTGGAAGCGCATCATCGACTCGTACCATTGCTCGGCCGAGTCGCGCACCGTGAGGATAAAGCGGCTGTCGGGGAAAGCCTGGTCCATGGCCATGAACGTGTACGGCAGGCTGAAGGGGATATCCTGGAAAGCATCGGCACCCTTGCAGTATTCGATCAGCTGGCGGAAATCGCGTCGGGCATAGTCGAACAGCATTTTTTCCGCCGTCAGCTGGTCTCCCATGCGGTAACCCAGGCCTTGCAGGGCATCGAACAGCGTTGTGGTGCCGGTCTTGTTGCGCCCGACACAGAACACCTTGCGGCGGGTTGGTTTGCGTTTGAACAGCATCGGTAAGGTGGCGGTAGCTCTCGTGGGTGGATTCTAGCCGGTTTGCGCGGGTTGTCGCGTGTCAGTCAGCTGGCACGACCATCACGGCGATGTCGCCGATGGTGTCGTTCATGCTGCTGTCGCGGCTGGTGTAATCGCGGCTGCTGCGGCTGTCCTGCAGGCTGATGCCGCCGAGGTTGATCCATTCGCCGACAGCGCCAGTCACCGATGTTTGCAATTGCGCGGTGTCGATGACGCCGCGGCGCTGCAGGCGCGGGTCTTCACTCAGCCGGTCATCGCTGGCGGAAATGTCCAGATACACGCGCTGGTCGACAATACGTGCGGTGATATAGAAACCGCGGTTGGCATCACGGAAGCTGGTGACGGGATTGCCCCAGGCATCAACGCTGCGGTAGGCAATGGTCTGGCCGGTGCTGATCCACGCCGGCTGGCCCTCGATCGCGCGCAGCTGTTGCTCGCGGGTGGCCTGTGTGCCGGATTGTGAACGGTTGGCGTGCACACGCAGTCCGTCATGCTGCACGACCACGCCATTGTCCGGCCGGCGATCACGGTAAACAGTGCCGCCGGTGCCGAGGTAGACATCGCCGGTGCGGATGCTGCCTGTTGCGCCGGCGCTGCTGCCTTGTGCAACGGTATCGCTGCTGTTGCGCACGCTGATACGCAGGTTGCGCAGCGGCTTGTCGAGTGCTTGCAGCAATTGCGCCACTTGCCGGTGGCTGTCGGCAGAGGCATTGACGACCAGTTCGTTGTTGAAGGCGTGGACGCTTTCGCCCTCGCGTAGTGTTGCCTGCACGCTGGGCACCAGCCCGTCCGCGAGCTGGTGGCGTAGTGAATACACTTGCACGCTCAAGGCTTGCGCCAGTGCCGCCGGCATGGCCAGCCACAGGCACAGCAGCGGGATCAGTGCGCGACGCAGCTGGTGCATGGCATCAGATCGTGTGCATGCGCAGGTCAGGGTCGATGTAGGAACGTGTCCAGTATTGCTCGAACTGTTCCAGCAGCGGCCGCGCCCGCGCGCGATAGTCGGTGTAGCCGATGCCCTGCATCACCTGTGAGTCCGGCCGCAGGATAAGGCCGTTGTCATCGACGATCATGAAGCATGGCAGCTTCTCGCTCTGGTTCACTGGCAGCTTGTGCAGGTGGATCTTGTCGGAGGCGCGGTGGCAGGCCCGCAGCAGGCGATGGCCTCGCTCCAGCAGGGCGCGGGTGTCGCGCACGATGATGCGGATGTTGCTGTTGCGGCTTTTCTGCGCGAGTTGCATCACGGTGCTGGTGAAATCGTCGTGGTCGTACAGCCAGGCTTCCAGGTCATCGCTGAAAATCACCAGTGAGCGCGCAGCCTGCTGCACAAGCTGCACACTGAAAGCCCGGAACTGATCCACTTGATCCAGCCGTACCAGTTCGGAACCGCTGGCATTGTTACTCCGGTCCGGCGGCAGGAGCAGGCAGAGGAGACTGTCGCGGTTCTCTGCGGCGGCAAAGCCCAATTGCAACAGCGAGTCGCGCCAGGGGTGGCTGGCAGGCGCCACGAGCCGTGACAAGCCGCGGCGCGGCGTGTCGAGCACGGCCTGGCGCAGCAGCGCTTCGGCGGTGTCGCTGGCATGGTCGCTGCGGGTAATGCCTTCAGCAAGCGAACCATCAAGGCTGATCGACAGGTAGCCGGCCGGCTGTTCGTTGATGGTGGCCAGGTAGTGCAAGGCCTCGCTGTCAGCAGGGCATGCCTGAGCGAGCGCTGGCTGCAACTGCCCGCGGTGCGCGAGGATGGTGGCCTGTTCTTCTGCCCAGCTGGCGTGGCAGGCATGTACCGGGCAGTAATCGACAGTGTCTTCACCCATGGCTGCCATCCCCGTTGCCGGTTTGCGGTGCTGGTTCTGCCGGCTCACTGGCGGGCGCGGGTGGGTTGACCACGGCATGGATCACCTTGTTGCCCTCGAAGTAGACAGTGAACTCTGCATAGTGCCAGATGATGATGGGCGGGTTGCCTACCGGGGCATGCGTTTCCAGTGGCTGGCCAAAACGGGCGATGACCGCTGCCTGGGTCATGCCGTGCGAAGGCGTGGCGATTTGCCGCCCGGCGCCTTGCTGGCCGACAGGGATGCGCACATCTTCGGCGGCGAGCGAAAGTGGCAGGGAGAGCAACAGGAATAGCGGCAGGGCTTTCACGGGCTGATCCTTCGGCAACAGTGTCCCGAAGATAATAGCACGCAGCTGCCGCGTCGCTGTATGCGCCAGGTCACATGCCGGACGGCATGCGCAACGTCGTCAGATTTTCTGGAATACCAGTGTGGCGTTGGTGCCGCCGAAGCCGAAGCTGTTGGACATCACGCGCTGCAGGTCGGCATTGTCGATGCGAGTGCGCACGATCGGCATGCCCTCGGCTTCTGCATCGAGTGTCTCGATGTTTGCCGACGCCGCGATAAAGCCGTGCTGCTGCATCAACAGCGTATAGATCGCCTCCTGCACGCCGGCTGCGCCGAGCGAGTGGCCGGAGAGGGACTTGGTGGAGCTGATCGGCGGGATCGCATTGCCAAAGGCAGCTTTCACCGCCTTCAGTTCGGCGAGGTCGCCGACCGGGGTGCTGGTGCCGTGGGCGTTGATATAGTCGATCGTGCCGTTGACGGTGGCCAGCGCCTGCTGCATGCAGCGCATGGCACCTTCGCCAGAAGGGGCGACCATGTCGTAGCCGTCGCTGGTGGCGCCGTAACCCACCAGTTCGGCATAGATCTTCGCGCCCCTGGCCTTGGCGTGTTCGTACTCTTCCAGCACCAGGCAGCCTCCGCCGCCGGCGATGACGAAGCCGTCGCGGTTGGCATCATAGGCGCGCGAAGCCTTGTCGGGGGTTTCGTTGTACTTGGTCGACAGCGCACCCATGGCATCGAACAGGCATGACAGCGTCCAGTGTTCTTCCTCGCCGCCGCCGGCAAAAACGATGTCCTGCTTGCCGAGCTGGATCAGCTCCATCGCATTGCCGATGCAGTGCGCGCTGGTCGCACAGGCCGATGAAATCGAGTAGTTGACGCCCTTGATCTGGAATGGCGTGGCGAGGCAGGCAGAGACGGTGGAGCCCATCGTCTGGGTCACGCGGTAAGGACCGACGCGCTTGAGGCCTTTCTCGCGCAGGATATCGGCCGCTTCCACCTGGTTTGATGATGAAGCGCCGCCGGAGCCCATGATGATGCCGGTGCGCGGGTTGGAGACTTCTCCCGTTTCCAGGCCGGCATCGGCAATGGCCTGTTGCATCGCGAGGTAGGCAAACGCAGCGGCATCGCCCATGAAGCGCAGGATCTTGCGGTCAATCAGTTCGGCCAGGTTCAGCGTGACAGAACCGGAGACGTGGCTGCGGAAGCCCATGTCGCGGTAGGTCTCGTTGAAGCGGATGCCGGAACGGCCTTCGCGCAGCGATTGAGTGACGTCGGCGGCGTTGTTGCCCAGGCAGGAAGTGATGCCCATACCGGTGACGACGACTCGTCTCATGCTTTACACCTCGTGTTTGCCACTTGCTGTCGGGATCATGCGGCCCTGATTATGGCACAGGGCGCAGGCTCAGAAATTATCGGTGCTGGTGAACAGGCCGACTTTCAGGTCCTTTGTATGATAGATCTCCTTGCCGTCGACTGACATCACGCCGTCGGCAATCCCCATGATCAGCTTGCGCTCGATCACGCGGCTCAGATGAATGTGGTAGGTCACCTTTTTTGCGGTAGGCAGTACCTGGCCGGTGAACTTCACCTCGCCGGCGCCCAGCGCACGGCCGCGGCCCGGGTTGCCTTTCCAGCCAAGGTAGAAGCCGACCAGTTGCCACATGGCGTCCAGGCCGAGGCAGCCGGGCATCACCGGGTCGGAGATGAAGTGGCAGCCGAAAAACCACAGGTCGGGGTGGATGTCGAGCTCGGCAATGATCTCGCCCTTGCCGTAGTTGCCGCCGGTTTCCGCAATGTGGGTGATGCGGTCCATCATCAGCATGTTCGGCACGGGCAGGCGGGCATTGCCGGGGCCGAACAGCTCCCCGCGGCCACAGGCCAGTAATTCCTCACAATTGTACGAACTTTGTCTGGCCATGCCGGTCTTCCCGAGCCCTGTTTGCAAAAGCCCGTAATTCTAGCGGCTGGCGTGCGCTTGTCCAGCGAAACCCCTTGTCTTTCCTTGATTTGCGCTGATTGTAGCCTTGCGGGAATCCTGTATCCTTACGCTCCGCGAAGCTGCGATTTTGCTGGTGCAGCCAGAACAACAATCCCTTCCAGAACAGACATCCACGCCAAAACAGGATTTTCCATGATCAACAAATGCTTGTTCCCGGTGGCCGGTTACGGCACCCGCTTCCTGCCTGCCACCAAGTCCATGCCCAAGGAAATGTTGCCCATCGTCAACAAGCCGCTGGTGCAGTACGGCGTCGAGGAGGCGCTAGAGGCCGGGCTGGACGAGGTCTGTTTTGTGACCGGGCGTGGCAAGCGGGCCATCGAGGACCATTTCGACGTCAACTACGAACTGGAACACCAGATTGCCGGCACCGGTAAAGAGAAATATCTGGAGAGCATCCGCCATGTGATGGACAACTGCTCGTTCTCGTTTACCCGCCAGCGCGAGATGAAGGGCCTGGGCCATGCGATCCTCACCGGTCGCCGCCTGGTGGGTGACCAGCCTTTCGGCGTCATCCTGTCGGATGACCTGTGCATGCCGCCCGAGGATGGCGCCGGCGTCATGGCGCAGATGGTGAAGATCTTCAAGCAATTCCGCTGCAGCGTCGTGGCCATCCAGGAAGTGGAAGGTGATGACATCGAGAAGTTCGGCGTCGTTGATGGCGAAAAACTCAAGGAAGGCATCTACCGTGTGACCAACATGGTCGAGAAACCGAAGAAAGCCGAAGCACCGACCAATATGGCGATCATCGGCCGTTACATCCTGACGCCGGATATCTTCGATATTCTCGAGAAAACCCCTCCCGGCAAGGGCGGCGAGATCCAGCTGACCGATGCGCTGCTCAAACAGGCGCAGGACGGTGCCGTACTGGCCTACCGTTTCAAGGGTACGCGTTATGACTGCGGCAGTGTCGAGGGTTTCATTGATGCCACGCACTACGTCTACGAACACATCTACCGCCAACCGAAAGCCTGAGCCGGGGATAGTGCGCCAATGAGCCATACCAAGATCGACTGTTTCAAGGCGTATGACGTCCGCGGCCGTGTGCCGGACCAGCTGAACGAGGACATCGCCTACCGCATCGGCCGTGCTTTCGTGCAGTTCCTCGGCGCGAGAAGTGTTGTCGTCGGGCACGACATCCGCCTGTCCAGCCCGGCGTTGTCTGCGGCACTGGTGCGCGGCCTGCGCGAACAGGGCGCGGATGTCATTGACATCGGCCTTTGCGGCACGGAAGAAGTGTATTTCGCCACCTTCCATCTCGGTGTCGATGGTGGCATTGCTGTGACTGCCAGCCACAACCCGATGGACTACAACGGCATGAAATTCGTGCGTGAAGGTTCGCGCCCGATCAGCGGTGACACCGGCCTGAAGGATATCCAGGCACTGGCAGAAGGCGGCGTGTTTGCCACTGCAGCGAAACAAGGCGGCTATCGCACCGAAGCCACGCGTGATGCCTATGTGCAGCACCTGCTCGGCTATGTCGACCGTGCGGCGCTGAAGCCGCTCAAACTGGTCATCAATGCCGGCAACGGTGGCGCTGGCCTGGTCATGGATGCGCTGGAAAAACACCTGCCGTTCCAGCTGGTGAAAGTGCACCACAACCCCGATGGCACCTTCCCGAATGGCGTGCCGAACCCGCTGCTGGAAGAGAATCGCGCCCCGACCATCGAGGCGTTGCAAGCGTCCGGCGCTGACATGGGCATTGCCTGGGATGGCGATTTCGACCGCTGTTTCTTCTTCGACGAGAATGGTGGCTTTGTCGAGGGCTACTACGTGGTGGGGCTGCTGGCCGAGGCGTTCCTGCTGAAGCACAAGGGCGCCGCGATCGTGCATGACCCGCGCCTGACCTGGAACACCATCGCGATCTGCGAACAGTTCGGCGGTCGCGCAGTGCAGAGCAAGACCGGCCATGCCTTCATCAAGGAGCGCATGCGCAAGGAAGACGCGGTCTACGGTGGCGAGATGAGCGCCCACCACTATTTCCGCGATTTCGCCTACTGCGATTCCGGCATGATCCCGTGGCTGCTGGTGGCGGAACTGGTGTCGCGCAGCGGCAAGACGCTGTCGCAGCTGGTGGCCGAGCGCATGGCGGCTTACCCGGTTAGTGGCGAGATCAACCGCGAGATTGCCGACCCGAAAGCCGCGATCGCCAAAATCCGCGAGCGTTATGCGGCCGAGGCCCTGGCCGAAGACAACACCGATGGCCTGAGCCTCGAGTTCGCCGACTGGCGTTTCAACGTGCGCATGTCCAATACCGAGCCGGTCGTGCGCCTCAATGTCGAGAGCCGCGCGGACACGGCGCTGATGCAACGCCGCCGCGACGAGCTGCTGGCCCTGCTCGACAGCTGACCTGGTGCTGGCAGCCGGGCGACCATTTTTGTCACCGGCTGCCAGTTATCGTTGTGCCAGCCGCAGGCCATGGCCTGGAGGCGCTGGCAGTATTCTCCTAAGTGATTGATATCCAGCCTTTGCACTGCTTGGCATGAATCTGGCAACACTTCCAGCGAGAGGATGTTGCTACGTGCCGGATGTGTCCCATGGGTCCTTCCCAGCCAGAAAAGATTGTCGACTTGCGAGCCCGGAAGGGCGCTGACGAGCTGCAGCGCATCAACCGCGTGACCGGTTTGCAGTTCAATGCCGTGCCGGAATCGCTGCTGGGTCGGCAGGAGGAGTGGGAGGCGTTTACCGAATCACTGCTGGCCATTGCCATCGCCAACTGGAACCACGAGATCCCCTAGGCGAAGGCAGGGCCAGCGTGTGGCGAAGGTTCAGGCGGCAGAGATCAGTTTGGGTGCCTTGGCGGCAGCCTTGTCGGTACTCTGCACGAACAGTTCATCGATGACATAGGGCGGGGCGTTGTCACTGGTTTCCAGATAAACGCCCATGTCGATGATGCGGCCGACCGCCGGGATATTGACCAGGCTGGACAGCAACAAGGTCGCGCCCAGCTCGGTGCTGCACTGATCCACGATGACCTGCTTGGTGTGGCCTTCCTGGTCGACATAGCGCAACACCAGGTTGAAGCGGCAGGGGCGCTGTTGCTGCAGCCTTACCCAGCAGGCGACATTGAAACCGGTGGTCCATGCCGTCCTGGCTGACAGGTTCGGGTGCGGGATGAAGGCATCAGGCACCTTGGCGATGAACTTTTCTTTCATGGTGGCAATCTCCGTTCCGGTATTACACGCTTCCAATCTAATCCAGCCTCGCAGCGGATTCCGCGTCAGGGTTGGAAAACTTTCTGTGCGTCAGGTCACCGATCTGACAAAAAACGTCACTTTCCGCTGTGCAGGGCATGGTAACGCCCGATCGTGGTGGCGGTCGAGCCGTCGAGCGCGGTGTCCGAGCCTTCCAGCGCGGCATAAATCGGGCCTGACAGCTGCTTGCCCAGTTCCACGCCCCACTGGTCGAACGGGTTGATATCCCACAGCACGCTCTGCACATAGACCTTGTGTTCGTACAGTGCGACCAGGGCGCCCAGGGTGGCGGGGGTCAGCTGGTCGATGGTGATGAGGTTGCTCGGCCGGTTGCCTTTGATGACCTTGTGCGGCGCGAGGAAGGCGATCTCGTTGTCAGCCAGGCCCTGGGCACGCAGTTCGGCCTCGACTGTTTCCCGCGACTTGCCGCACATCAGTGCCTGGCTCTGCGCCAGGCCGTTGGCCAGGAGGTGCCGGTGCTGTTCGCCGCAATCTTTCTGGTGTGATTGCAACGTGAGGATGAAGTCGGCCGGGATCATGTGTGTGCCCTGGTGCAGCAACTGGTGAAACGAGTGCTGGCCGTTGGTGCCGACAGAACCCCAGATCACCGGTCCGCTGTGGTAGGGCAGGGCTTCGCCACTGCGCGCCACCCGCTTGCCGTTGCTTTCCATGTCGAGCTGCTGCAGGTAGTCCGGGAAGTAGCGCAGGTAATGGTCGTAAGGCAGCACCACATGGCTGGTGGTGTGCCAGAAATGCTGGTACCAGAAACCGAGCAGGCCGAGGATGGCGGGCATGTTGCCGGCAATCGGCGCGTGGCGGAAATGCTCATCCATCGCGTGTGCGCCGGCGCGCAAGGCATTGAATTGCTCCATGCCGATGGCCAGCGCGATCGGCAGGCCGATGGCCGACCACAACGAGTAGCGGCCGCCTACCCAGTCCCACATCGGCAGGATGTTGTCGGCGGCGATGCCGAAAGCCTGTGCCTTGTTGACCGCGCTGGACACGGCGACGAAGTGGCGTGCCGTGGCGTGGTTCTCGCCGGCATCACCCGGGGCAAACTGCTGCAGCCAGTGGCGCGCCGCTTGCGCGTTCTGCAGTGTTTCCAGGGTCGTGAATGACTTGGAGGCGACGATGAACAGTGTGCGCGCCGGGTTCAAGTGTGACAGCAGGTCCTGCAAGCAGGAAGGATCAACGTTGGAAACGAAGTGCAGGCGCACATGGCCGGTATGGAACGGCTTCAGCGCGTGCGTGGCCATCTGCGGCCCGAGGTCGGAGCCGCCGATGCCGATGTTGACGACATCGGTGATGGTCTCGTTGCTGTAGCCGCGCCATTCGCCGACGTGCACTTTGTGCACCATGTCTGCCATGCGGGCGAAAGTGCCATTGACGGCAGCTGCTTCGATCACGGGCTGTGGCGAACGCAAGGCCGTGTGCAGCGCCGCGCGCTTCTCGGTGTGGTTGACCATCGCGCCGTTGAACAGGTCATTGATGGCCCGGCTGAGGTCCGCCTGTTGCGATAACCCGACCAGTGCGGCCAGCAGGTCTGTGTCGATGAAGTTTTTTGAGTAGTCAAGGCGCAGCCCGGCTGCCTCGACCGAAAACTTCTCCACCCGTTGCGGATCCTGCGTGAACAGCGCCTGCAGTGCGCAGGCCGCCAGGCGCTGGTGGTGCTGTTGCAATGCGGGCCAGCAAGCGTAGCGTTGGGCGAGGGTGGGTGCAGTCACGGTTTGCCTCCGTTTGCCGGCAGGTTCAGAAACGCCGTTTCACGGCGAAATGTGCCAGTGTCACCAGCTCGTCACGGTAGCGCGACGGCGGCAGTGCATCCAGGCAGCCGATCGCCGCCTCCACCTCGCGCAGCGCAGCCTGTTCGGTGTATTGCAGCGCGCCATTGTTCTGCACGATAGCGATGATGCGCGCGAGATCGCTGGCACTTTTCTCGCTGATCGCGCGGCGCACGATGGCAACATCATCCGGCTCGCCGAATTGCAGCGTGTAGATGAGCGGCAGGGTAGGCTTGCCTTCGGCCAGGTCGTCGCCGATGTTCTTGCCCAGTTCGGCACTATCACCACTGTAGTCCAGCACATCGTCGACGAGCTGGAATGCCATGCCGAGATGGTGGCCGTAGCGGGCGAATTCACCGCAGGTTTCGTTGTCGGCGCCGGCAATCAGCGCCCCGCAGCGTGCTGCAGCTTCGAACAGCTGCGCGGTCTTGCAGGCGATGACACGGCGGTAGCGCCCCTCGTTGGTGGTCGCGTCACCGGCATTGACCAGCTGCAACACTTCACCTTCGGCGATGGTGTTGGTCGTGTCGGCCATCACCGCCATGATGCGCATGTCACCCAGGGCCACCAGCATCTGGAACGCGCGCGAGTAGAGGAAATCGCCCACCAGCACGCTCGGGGCATTGCCCCATTGCGCATTGGCCGTGGCGCGACCGCGGCGCAGTGCCGACACATCGACCACGTCATCGTGCAGCAGCGTTGCCGTGTGGATGAACTCGACAATGGCGGCCATGTCGATGTGTCGGTTGCCGGCGAAGCCCAGGCTGCGCGCGGCGAGTAGCACCAGCAGCGGGCGCAGGCGCTTGCCGCCACCCTCGACGATATAGTGGCCGATGTTCTCCACCAGGGCGACCCGCGAGTGCAGCTGTTCGATGATGAGGGCGTTGACGGCCGCGAAATCCTGCTCGACAGCCTGATGGAATGAAAGCACGCAAAAACCTGCCTGGTAGTGGGGCCAGAAGCTCGCGGCATGCTAGGGGCGGCGGCAGGGGGTGTCAAGGAAAGTCGCGGCCGCGCCGAGGGCGCTTGTGCTACCATTTGACAATGATCGAAACCGACCCGTTTGCCCTCTCGCGCCAGCTGGTGTCGCCCCACGAACAGGGGCGGGAAGACCAGCAGGATCGTGCCATCCGCCCGCGGTTGCTCGCTGATTATGTCGGCCAGCCGGTCGTGCGCGAACAGATGGAAATTTTCATCGAAGCCGCCAAGCGGCGCGGCGACGCGCTCGACCACACACTCATTTTCGGCCCGCCCGGCCTTGGCAAGACCACGCTGGCCAACATCATCGCTGCCGAGATGGGTGTGTCGCTCAAGACCACCTCTGGCCCGGTGCTGGAAAAAGCCGGCGACCTGGCAGCACTGATGACCAGCCTGGAACCGGGTGATGTGCTGTTCATTGACGAGATCCACCGCCTGAGCCCGGTGGTGGAGGAAATCCTCTACCCGGCGATGGAGGACTACCAGCTCGACATCATGATCGGTGAGGGTCCCGCCGCCCGCTCGATCAAGCTCGACCTGCCGCCATTCACCCTGGTGGGTGCCACCACCCGTGCCGGCCTGCTCACTTCGCCATTGCGCGACCGCTTCGGCATTGTGCAGCGGCTCGAGTTCTATAACGTCCAGGATCTGACCCACATCGTCTCACGCGCGGCGAGTATCCTCGGCATGCAGATGGAGGAGGGTGGGGCCGCCGAGATTGCCCGCCGCGCGCGTGGTACGCCGCGCATTGCCAACCGCCTGCTGCGCCGGGTGCGCGATGTGGCCGATGTGCGTAACAACGGCGTGGTCTCTGCAACCGTGGCTGACGGCGCCCTGTCGATGCTCGGTGTGGATGAGCGCGGCTTCGACCTGATGGATCATCGGCTGCTGCGCTCCATTATCGAGAAGTTTGACGGTGGCCCGGTCGGGGTCGACAGCCTGGCGGCAGCGATCGGCGAGGAGCGCGACACCATCGAGGAAGTGCTCGAACCGTACCTGATCCAGCAGGGCTACCTGGCCCGCACCAGTCGCGGCCGTATCGCCACCAAACTGGCCTATGCCCTCTTGGGCCTGGCGGCCCCGCAGCGGGGCGAGCCGTGAGCTTCGCCATTGGCCTGCGGGTCTATATCGAGGACACCGACGCGGGCGGCATTGTCTATTACGTCAATTACCTCAAGTTCATGGAGCGGGCCCGCACCGAGTTCATGCGGGCGCTGGGCTATGGCAAGACAGCCATCTTCTCCGACGATAAAATGTTTGTAGTGCATTCTGCCAATGTGCAGTATCTTGGCGCCGCCCGGCTGGATGATGAGCTGTCTGTTACCGCCAGGCCAGTGAAAGTCGCGCGCAGCAACATCGTGTTCGAGCAATGTGTTCTCCGTGGGGGGGAGCTGTTGTGCCGCGGGGAAGTGCGCATAGCCTGTGTCGAGCGCGCGGGCAACCGGCCGTGTGCCATGCCAGACGCGATGTACCAGCAGGTGCGAGAACTGTTCGACCGCCAGGCCGTCTGAACCACTGCCGGCAGGATAACCAGAGCGCCAGTCCAGGCGCCGCCAAACCGATACCGAGACCAGACGGTGGCTGGTGCCGCCGTAACAGAGGAGTGAAGACGTGGAAGCAGCGAACCATTCGTTGTCCTTGCTGGGCCTGTTCATGCAGGCCACCTTGCCGATCAAGCTGGTGATGCTCGTGCTCCTCGGGGCATCGGTGGTCTCCTGGGCGATGATCTATCGCCGGGCCCGCGTCTACCGCGATGCCGAAGTGAATTTCGTGCAGTTCGAGCACGCCTTCTGGTCGGGCATCGACCTCGCCCGCCTGTACCGCGAGGGCAATGACCGCGCCCACCACGGGGAAGTGAGCGGGCTGGAGAGCATCTTCCGCGCCGGCTTCAAGGAGTTCACCCGCCTGCGCAAGCAGCCCGGTGTCGATGCCGATGCCGTCATGGAAGGCACCCAGCGCGCGATGAGGGTGGCGCTGGCGCGCGAGGAAGAGGAGCTGGAGAAGAGCCTGCCGTTTCTCGCCAACGTGGCATCGGTCAGCCCCTATATTGGCCTGTTCGGCACCGTGCTCGGCATCATGGATTCCTTCCATGGTCTCGCTAACATGAAGCAGGCCACGCTGGCCGTGGTGGCGCCCGGTATTTCCGAGGCGCTCTTCGCCACGGCAATCGGCCTGTTTGCCGCGATCCCGGCGGTTATCGCCTACAACCGCTACACCGCGCGCCTCAACCGCTTGCTGGCGCGCTATGAAACGTTTGCCGACGAGTTTTCCAGTATCCTGCACCGCCAGGCGCATTCGAATGCGCGTGGAGCCGACGAGTGAGACGGCGCAGGAAACACGAACAGAAGGCGGAGATCAACGTCGTCCCCTGGATCGATGTCTGCCTTGTACTGCTGATCGTTTTCATGGTGACAGCGCCGCTGCTGATGCAGGGCGTTGAAGTGCAGCTGCCGCAGGCCAGCACGGAGCCGATGGAAAACCTCGACGAGCCGCTGATCGTTTCCGTCAAGCAGGACAAGACCTACTACCTCAACCTCGGTGCCAACCAGGAAGCGCCGGTGCCGCTGGCGGATATTGCCGAGCAGGAGCGCAAGGTGCTCTCCAACAAGCCGAAAACCCCGGTGCTGGTATGGGGTGATGCCCGCGTCGAGTACGGTGCGGTAGTCGAAGTGATGGGTGCCCTGCAAGGTGTCGGCGTCGACAATGTCGGCCTCGTGACCGAGCCGCCGTCCGGCCCGGCGAAGAAGTGAGGCGCGGCGGGTGTCGGGGTTCGACCATCAGCAGTTTCGTTCGCTGGCACTGAGTTTCTGCCTGCACATTGCGGTGGCCGTGGTGCTGATGATCGGCTGGAACTGGCATGCGGAGCGCAAGACCATTGCGCCGCCGGCGATGATGAAAGCCGCGCTGGTCTATGCGCCGAAATCCACGCTGAAGCCTCAGCAGAAAACCCAGACCCAGAAAACGGAAAAGCCCAAGCCGGAACCCAAGCCCGAGCCTGAGCCGCCGAAGCCGGAAGGGAAGAAGCCGCAAGAACCCAAGCCGGAGCTCAAACCGACCGACAAGCCGTCGCAGGTGCCTGCCAAGCAGGAGCAGGAAAAGC
>ERZ1645187.591-NODE-591-length-35549-cov-48.754916_pt1 | contig 35549 bp, 36 predicted proteins | sample MGYA00575352_ERZ1645187 | MGnify/ENA primary metagenome ERZ1645187 (study PRJEB40837, sample SAMN11349314) | freshwater sediment metagenome | isolation source: river sediment | host: Sediment | place: India: Wazaribad , New Delhi | collected 2017-02-21 ... | reverse complement strand
TGGCGGCGCTGGCGAATTGCCCGGTCATCCTGTTCTTTGGCCTGTATCGCGGCGGTCGCCGTTATGAAATTCATTTCGAGCGACTGGCGGAACAGATCGTGTTGGACCGGTACCGTCGCCAGGAGCAACTCACCGTCTGGATCCAGCGATACGCCGACCGGCTGGAGCATTACGCCCACCTCGCGCCGTACAACTGGTTCAACTTTTACGATTACTGGGGAGAAGAGGCGTGAACCGGGGCGCGGCCGCGTCTCGGCGTTTCGCCCGGCAACTGGGGATGGGCTGGGATGGTCTGGCGATGCTGGCGCTGTCCAATCTGCTGCTGCTAGCAACTCTGGGCCTGAGTGGGTTATGGCTACTGCGGCAGGTTTGGCGCATTGCGCGCGACGCCCCGGTTGCCGGGGTTGATGGGGACTGGATCGTGGTGCTGGGCGCGCGCTTGATCCACGACCAGGTCGCGCCCGGCTACGCCCGCCGGCTGCGTCGGGCCGCCGCGCTGCACCAAGCCGATCCCCGGCGGCGAATTCTGCTGGTCGGCGGTCACACTGGCGGCAGCGTCAGTGAAGCCGAATGCGGCCGGGAGTTTCTGCTTGAACTTGGGCTGCCGGCGGCGAGCTTGTTCATCGAGGATCAGTCCTTGAATACCCTGGATAATCTGCGTCAGGCGCGACGTCTTCTGGCCGGGGATCGCGTGCGGCCCTTCGTGCTGGTGACGAGCCGCTACCATCTGGCTCGCAGTCAGGCGCTGGCGCGCGGTCTGGATTTGCAGCCGGTGTTGTGCGCTGCCGAGGACCGCTTGCGCCTGAAGCCATGGACGTTGTGGCGGCTCGGTTTGGAAGCCTGGTATTTGCACTGGTATGAAGTGGGCAAGGCCTGGTCGCGCTGGACCCGGAATCGGCACAGCCTGGCGCGGATTACGTGAAGATAGTCCACGGAAGTCACGGAAAGCACGGAAGGGAAAACTCGGAACCGGTTGACCATGCCTCGTCAAGGGCTGGTTCGGGCGTTTTGGTGGATAAGGCGCACATTCAAACCCTGATTCCTCATACGGGATCCATGTGTCTGCTGGAGGCGGTGACCGCTTGGGATGAGGAGGGCATCACGTGCCTGACCCAAACCCATCGCGATCCCGCCAATCCATTGCGTCGGCAGGGCCGGCTGGCGATGCTGCACGCCTGCGAGTACGGCGCTCAGGCGGCGGCGATTCACGGCGGCCTGCGCGCCCGGGCGGCGGGGCAAACCGCCCGGCCGGGTTATCTGGCCGCCTTGCGCGACGTGCGCTGGTTTGCCGAGGACCTGGCGGCGGTGGACGCGCCGCTGGAAGTCGCCGCCCGCCTGGTGCTGGGCGATGCCGAAAATTGTATTTATGCGATCCAGATCAGTGCGGCCGGCCAGGTATTGGCCGAAGCCCGGATTACCATCGCGCCGCAACCGAAAAATGGAGTCTGTTCGTGTTCGTGAACCGCTGGGCTGGGTTGTTGCTGTGCTGGCCACTGGCGGGAGTGGCCGATGAGAGCGCATTGTCCCAGGTCATGCAGGCGCTGGCGGCCGTTCCGGCGGTGGAAACAGCGTTTCGGGAGGAAAAGACCCTGGCGGTGCTGGATGCGCCGCTGGTCGCTACCGGGGTGTTGTACTACCGCGCTCCCGATTTTCTGCGCAAGCGGACCCTGCATCCGCACCCCGAAGATTATGAAGCAGATGGTCACTGGCTGACGGTCGAAACGCCGGAGGCCGGCCGCCGGCAGTTCAATCTCAATGGCTATCCGCAACTGCGCCCGTTCGTTGAGGCGATCCGCGCGACCCAGGCCGGTGATCAGGCAGCGCTGGCGCGTTATTACCAGTTGGAATTTCAGGGGACGCCCGCTGACTGGAGCCTGCGGTTGACGCCGCGCGACGCGGACGCGCAACGCTATGTCGCCGCCATCGTGTTGCGCGGCCGGAACGGGCGGATTGACAGCATGGAGACGCTGGAGCCGGACGGCGACCGCAGCTTGATGACGATCACCCCGCGCTGAGCCAACTTCCCATGTTCCGCTGGCCTGTTCCGCTGCTCTGGTTGCTGGCTGCGTTGGGCTGCGGCTGGATCGTGCTGACCACGCCGGTCGCTGCCGACCTGGCGCTGTTCGCCTCCCGCGCCGATCCGGTGGCGGAACTGCTGCTGGAGCAATTGCGCAGCGGCCCCACCACCCGATTGATCCTGCTCGGGCTGGCGGGCGACACAGAACCCGAACGCGCCGCCGTCAGCCAGCGGCTGGTTGAACGGCTCCGGGATAACCGTGAGTTCGCCCGGGTCGCTAATGGCGCGGACGCCCTGCCCGAAGCAGAATTACAAGCCCTGTTCGCTTACCGCTACCGGTTAAGCCCGACCGTCGCCCCGGAACGCTTCACGGTGGACGGCTTGCGGTCCGGTTTGCAACAACGTCTGGTGGAACTGCAATCTCCGCTGGCCGTATTCCAGAAACGCTGGCTGGCCGGCGATCCGACCGGTGAGTTGCTGACGCTGCTGAAGCAGTGGCAGGGCGGCTTGCGCGAACCGGCCAAACGACTGGGCGTCTGGTTTGCACCGGACGGCGAGCGGGCGCTGCTGCTGGTCGAAACCCGGACTTCCGGCTACGACCTCGCCGCCCAGCGCCACGCGGTCACTACGATTCGCGCCGCGTTCGCCACCGCCAGCGCGGGAACCGGCGTCCGGCTGGAGATGAGCGGTCCCGGCGTGCTGGCAACGCTGGCGGCGGATACGATCCGCGCCCAGGCGGAATTTCTCAGCACACTGGCGCTGGCGGCGGTAGTGCTGATTCTGCTGCTGGTCTACCGCTCGGCGCGCACGGTCTGGCTCGGCGCGCTGCCGATGTTGTCGGCGTTGCTGGCCGGCGCGGCGGCGGTGGACCTGCTCTTCGGCAAGATGTACCTCATCACCCTGGCGTTCAGCATGACCCTGCTGGGGGAGACGCTGGACTATCCCACCTACCTGTTCAGCCATCGGCGGGCGGCGGAAACCGTGACAGACACGGTGCGCCAGTTGTGGCCGACCTTGCGGCTGTGCGTGGCGACCACGATGCTGGGCTGTCTGGCGATGCTCGACCCCGATTTCGCCGGCTTGAGCCAGTTGGGCGTGTTCACCGTCGCCGGCATCGCCGCCGCCGTGGCGACCACTCGCTGGCTGTTGCCGGCCCTGCTGCCGCCGCACTGGGCGCCGCCGCAACCGACCGCTATCGGCCCGTGGGCAGATGCGGCATTGCGCCCTCGCCCCCGGCTGGCGCTGGCGCTGGGCGGATGCGGGTTGCTGGCGCTGCTGCTCCTGATCGCCAGGACCCCGACGCTGTGGGAAAACGATCTGGCTGCACTCAGTCCCGTACCACGTGAACTGTTGCGGCTCGATCAGGATTTACGGACCGCCCTGGGCGCGCCGGAAGTCGGCCATTTGATCGCGGTCACCGCGCCGGATGCCGAAACCGCTCTGCGCCACAGCGAAGCCATCGCGGCTGATCTGGAGGACCGCAAGCGAGCGGGTTTGCTGGCCGGTTACGACGGGGCGATGCGCTATCTGCCCAGCGCGCAGACGCAGCAGCAGCGCCTGGCGTCGTTGCCGGACCCGGCGACGCTGAGCGCCAACCTGAACGCCGCTTTGGAAGGCTTGCCGTTCAAGCCGGGACTGTTCGCGCCGTTTCTCGATGCCGTCGCCGCCGCGCGCACCGCGCCGCCGCTGCGCCCGGAGGACTTGCGCGGCACGCTGCTGGGAACGCGGGTCAATGCGCTGCTGTTTCCCGGCGAACGCGGCTGGACTGCGCTGTTGCCGCTGAGCGGCGTGCAGGATGCCCGCGCCCTGGCCACCGGTTTGCCGCAACACCAAGCCAGTCGCGCGTACTATCTCGATTTACGCGCGGAAACCAATCGGCTGGTAGCGGATTTCCGCGACGCGACCCTGGTTCGGATCGCGTGGGGCGCGGCGCTGATCCTGGCGGTGGTCTGGCTCGGATTGCGCTCCTGGCGGCGGGTCGTCGCCGCGCTCTTGCCGGTGGGGCTGGCGCTGGTTTTCACCGTGGCGGCTCTGCTGGCGCTGGGCGAGCGGTTGTCGCTGTTCCATCTGGTCGCGCTGCTGCTGGTGCTGGGGGTCGGCGTGGATTACGGGCTGTTCTTCAGCCGGCCCGGCGCTGATCCGGATTCGCGCCGCCGCACCCTGCACGCGCTGCTGGTCTGCTGCGGTTCCGCCCTGACTGTTTTTGGTATGCTTTCGCTTTCCGCGCTGCCGGCGCTGCGGGCCATCGGCTTGACCGTGAGCCTGGGCGTGGCCGCCAGTTTTGTGGCGGCCCTGATAGCGGCCAGACCCTTGCTGACGAAGATGAGTTGACTCCATGGCGATCAAGCCGCTGGCGATTGCCGCCTGTACCCTGACCAATGCCTTGGGACCCGGCCTCCAGGCCTCGCTGCGCGCGTTGCGACGCGGCGAAAGCGGGCTGCGGCCCTGCGATTTCGAAGACGCTGACCTGAAGACCTGGATCGGCCGGGTCGCGGGGCTGGAAGAAGAGCCGCTACACGGCGAGTTCGCACCGTTCGATTGCCGCAACAACCGGCTGGCGCGGCTGGGCCTGGAACAGGATGAATTCGGCGCGGCGGTGCGCATTGCCCGCAATCGTTACGGCGCCGACCGGATCGGCGTGTTCGTCGGCACCAGTACGTCCGGCATCGGCGCGACCGAACACGCCTATCGCCAGCGCGACCTGGTAACCGGGAGCGTGCCGGCGACCTTCGATTACCAGCACACCCACAATGTGTTCTCAGTCACGGATTTCACCCGGCGCTGGCTGGGCCTGACCGGCGTAGCGTTCGCCATTTCCACCGCCTGTTCCTCCAGCGCCAAGGCGTTCGCGGCCGCCTGGCGGCAGATGCGGGCCGGGTTTTGCGACGCCGCCGTGGTCGGCGGGGTGGACAGCCTGTGCCTGACCACTCTGTATGGTTTTAACGCCCTGGGACTGACATCCCCCCGGCCCTGTCGGCCCTGGGGTCTGGAACGCGATGGCTTGAGCGTCGGCGAGGCGGCGGGTTTTGCATTGCTGGAATGGGCCGAACCCGGCGATGAGCGCGTCCTGTTGCTCGGTTACGGCGAAAGCAGCGATGCCTATCACATGACGGCCGCGCATCCCGAAGGGGTGGGGGCGGCGCTGGCGATGCAACAGGCGCTAACGCGGGCGGAAGTTCCGCCGGAACAGGTGGATTACATCAACCTGCACGGCACTGCCACGCCGCTAAACGATGCCGCCGAGGACCGTGCCGTCGTGCGGGTGTTCGGGCCGGACACGCCGTGCAGTTCCACCAAGGGCTGGACCGGCCACACCCTGGGTGCGGCGGGCGTCACCGAGGCCATTTTCGTTCGCCTGTGCCTGGAACACAGCCTGATTCCCGGTACGCTCAATACCCGCCAGCGCGATCCGAAACTGGGTGCGGGCATCGTGCTGGAGAACCGGGAGCGCCGGCTGCGATTGGCGCTGAGCAATTCCTTTGGCTTCGGCGGCAGCAATTGCAGCCTGCTGTTCGGACGGTCTCCCTCGCCCCGGGTGGGAGAGGGTCGGGGTGAGGGGGAACCATGAATCTGCTTGCTGTAGAAGCCGTGGGCCTCATGGCGCCGGGTCTGGTGGGCTGGACCGCCAGCCAGGCGGTGCTGGCTGGCCAGCGGTCCTACGTCGTCGAGCCGATGCCAGCGACCATGGCCACACTGCTACCGGCCAACGAACGGCGGCGCATTACCGCCACGATCAAGCTCGCGCTCCAGGTCGCGCAGGAGGCGATGACTCAAGCCGATCTCGACGCGGGCACGGTCCCCACGATATTCGCGTCTTCGGGCGGCGACAGCGAGGTGCTGGATAAAATCTGCACGGCGCTGACCCAGCCCGACCGGCCGGTATCGCCGACTCATTTTCATCAATCGGTGCATAACACGCCGGCCGGTTACTGGGCCATCGCCACCGGCTGCATGGGACCCTCGCTCAGCCTGGCCGCCTACGACGGCAGTTTCGCCGCCGGCCTGCGGGAAGCGGCGGCGCTGGCGTGGGCCGAGCAGGCGCGGGTGCTACTGGTCGCCTACGACCTGCCGCTGCCGGCGCCGATGGCCGGGCGCCGCAAAATCGTCGCGCCGTTTGGCGTGGCGCTGTTGCTGAATCCGGCCCTGCCGGTCAACCGCCTGGCATTGCTGCGCCTGGCATCCGGGGGGGACGAACCAGCGGACCGGCTGGACGATGCGGGTCTGGAACGGTTGCGTGCGGGTAACCCCGCTGCCCGGAGCTTACCGTTGCTGTGCGCCATGGCTCGAAGGGCAGCAACGCGGGTGATCCTGTCCGCCGGCGACAACGCAACCCTGAGCGTTGAGGTCGCGCCGTGAAGCGGGCGCTGGTCACCGGCGGCAGCGGCGCGATTGGCCGCGCGATTGGCCAGCGACTGGCGCGCGATGGGCTGCACGTCATCGTTCATACTTATCAACATCCCGAACTGGCGCTGGAAGTCGCGGACGCTATTCGGAGCGCGGGCGGTTCGGCGGAGACGACCGCATTCGATGTCGCTGACGAAGAGCAGACCCGCCAGGTTCTGACCGAGTTGCTCGAAGCCGGACCGATTCAGGTGCTGGTCAACAATGCGGGCCTTCACGACGACGCCCCTATGGCGGGGATGTCCTTCATGCAGTGGCGGCGGGTGATTGATGTGTGCCTGAACGGTTTTTTCAACGTGACGCAGCCCTTGTTGTTGCCGATGATCAGCACGCGCTGGGGCCGCATCGTCAACATCTCCTCGCTGGCGGGCATCACCGGCAATCGTGGCCAGACCAATTACGCCGCCGCCAAGGCCGGCCTGCACGGCGCGACCAAGGCGCTGGCCCTGGAACTGGCCTCGCGCGGGATCACGGTCAACGCCATCGCGCCGGGCATTATCGCCGGACCCGCCACGGACGCGGTATTCGATGCGGCGACGATCAAGACCCTGGTGCCGATGCGGCGCGCGGGAGCACCCGCTGAAGTCGCCGATCTGGTCGGATTCCTGACTTCGGAACAAGCCGCTTACCTGACCGGCCAGATCATCAGCCTCAACGGCGGCATTATCTAAAGCCGCCCATGACCATCGCCGTCGTCATCCCCGCTTACAACGAAGCCGCCACCATCGCCGACATCGTCCGCCGCGCCCGGCGACAGATGGACCTGGTGATCGTGGTGGACGATGGTTCCCGCGACGCCACCGCCGCACACGCTGAAGCGGCCGGCGCCGTGGTGGTGCGCCAGCCCACCAATCAGGGCAAGGGCGCCAGTCTGTGGCGCGGGATGCAAACCGCGCTGGCGCAGGGTGCGGAAGCAATCATCACTCTGGACGCCGACGGTCAGCACCAGCCCGAGGATATTCCAAAGCTGCTGGACGCTCGCCGGCGCTGGCCCGACTGCCCCATCCTCGCCGCCCGCCTGACCTGCCGTGAGGCCGCCCCCCCGTTGCGGCGCTTCGCCAACGGCATGGCTGATTTCTGGGTCTCGTGGGCGGCCGGCTGCCCGATTCCCGATACCCAGTCCGGGTTTCGGCTGTACCCGGCCGAGTTTCTGCGCCGGGCAACTGGACCAGAACGGGGGCGGCGCGGCTTCGCTTTTGAAAGCGCCCTGCTGATGCAGGCGGGCCGTCAGCGGCGCTATCCAAAAGTGGTTGCAATCGAGACGATTTACCACCCTCAGGGCCGACCCAGTCATTACCGGCCGTGGCGCGATACGTTGCGCATCGTGGATTTGGTGGCGTGGTCGCTGCTCAGGCGCGGCCTGTATCCGCTGGGTTTACTGCGTTCCCTGCGGCTACTACCCTTACCGGGGCTTGGTGATGAAATCCCGTTGAAACCAAGAGATGGGGAGAAAACATGAAAATTAAAGCGTGGTTCATGATCGCTGGCATTCTGGCCCTGGTGCTGGTGGGCTGCCGGACCAATCCGGTTTACAGCGTCGAAGGCGCGCCGGTCACCACCAGCACGCGTGGTTATAACCTGAGAGACGTGCGCGACGCGATCCAGCAGGCGGGAATATCGCTGGGTTGGCAAATGCGGGATGTCCGGCCCGGCCTGATCATCGGCACGCTCACCGTGCGCGAACACATGGCCCAGGTGGAAATTCCGTATAACCGGACCAGCTACAGCATCCTCTACCGGGATAGCCAAAATCTCAATTACGACGGCGTCAGCATCCATAGCAACTACAATGGCTGGATTCAACGCCTGAACGGCGCGATCAACGCCCAGCTCAGCCGGCTCTGACCCACCCCGCCGGGGAGAAGAGGAACGCTCCAGTTCAACCCCGGCGTTTTTACTGCGCCTCCCCCTTCACTCTACGCCAACCCAATTAGGTAAATCGTGCGGAGCTATGGTACATTCAGCGCCGAGTTTGTCACGGCGCGGTCCGGTTCGCGCCCCCGAGGTTCTTGCTGTTCCTCCTGGAATTGTCGCTAGCGGGTCACCCAACCCCCTGTTCCTCCTGCAAACCCGCCGTGGTTCGCCCCTGCCGGGGCTCCCCGATTACCCTCCATTTTCAAAATTTTTCCGCCTGGACCGGTTCCTTGCGCCACGCATGGGCAGGCGGATTCAGGAGTTGTGAATGCCATTTGTTGCTCTCGGCCTGGTCGCTGACCTGGCGCGCGCTGTCGCCGCTCAGGGCTATACCGCGCCTACCCCGATTCAATCCCAGGCCATCCCCATGATTCTGGCGGGGCGTGATTTGCTCGCCGCCGCCCAGACCGGCACCGGCAAGACCGCCGCCTTCACTCTACCGCTGTTGCAGCGGCTGCAACTGGATCAGAACCGGGCATTGCCGCCCGGCCGGCCACGCGCCCTGGTGCTGACCCCAACCCGCGAACTGGCCGCCCAGATCGCCGACAGCGTGCGCGTCTATGGTCACCACCTCGCACCCCGCACCGCCTTGCTGGTCGGCGGCGTCAGCATGGGACCGCAGCTCGACGCCTTGCGCCGCCGGGTTGACGTCCTGGTCGCCACGCCGGGGCGGCTGCTGGACCACTTGAGCCAGAAAACCGTCAGCCTGGCCGGAGTCGAGATTCTGGTGCTGGACGAGGGCGACCGAATGCTCGATCTCGGCTTTCTGCCGGCGATCCGTCGCCTGCTGGCGCTGCTGCCCAAGCGGCGGCAGACTCTGCTGTTCTCGGCGACCTTCGCCGAGCCGATCCGCGAGTTGGCGGGCGATTTTCTGCGCGACCCGGCGGTGATTGATATCGCCCCGCGCAACGCGGCCGCCGACCGGGTGGAGCAGCAGGTGCATCCGGTGGATTCGGAGCGCAAGGCTGCCCTGCTCAGCCACCTGCTGAGCGCCGGCGAGCGCGACGCGACGCTGGTGTTTACCCGCACCAAGCATGGCGCCGACCGGCTGAGCCGCCAGCTCGAGCGCGACGGCATCCGTACCGCTGCTCTGCACGGCAACAAGAGCCAGTCAGCCCGTACCCGCGCCCTGGACGATTTCAAGCAGGGCCGGATTCAGGTGCTGGTCGCCACCGACATCGCCGCTCGCGGTCTGGATATCGTCCAGTTGCCGCGGGTAGTGAATTACGAACTGCCGCACGTACCGGAGGACTATGTCCATCGCATCGGCCGGACCGGCCGTGCGGGCCGTACTGGACTGGCGATTTCGCTGGTCAGCGTGGATGAAAACTCGCGCCTGCGGGATATTCAACGGTTGCTGGGCCATCCATTGCCATCGTCGGTGGTCGAAGGGTTTGCGCCCAGCGATGGACGGCGGTCGCCAGCGCCAGCCACCCCCGCGTCCGGCGCGCGGCGTCACCCGACTCACCGTGCTGGCCCACCCCCCGGAGAGCGACCTGCGTCGTCGTCTCCGCGCTGGTCCGCGCGCCCGGAAACCGGGTCCGGCGATTCATCCCGGCGACGCCATCCTTCTTACCCGCCCCGGCGGGCCGCGACTACAGGAGACCGTATATGAAAACCGTCTTCATCGGTAATTTACCTTCGGATGCCACCGACCAGGAAGTGACTGATTTATTCGCCGCTTACGGGCGAGTGCATGGGCTGCGACTGACCCGGGATGTATTTTCCGGCCTCTGTCGCGGTTTCGGCTTCGTCAAGATGGAAGGCCACGAGGCGCGCGCCGCCATCGGCGGACTCAACGGTCGGGAGCTGCGTGGCCAGCGCCTGAAGGTGAACGAGGAGCGGGCGCCCAATACCCGGGGCGGACGCCACCGCTAACTGGCAGAGACTATTTTCGTTGCCCCGCTTTTTAAAGATGCCGCGCGAAAGGCGGGGGATTCCATGCAATTCGACGAACTCCCTTTACATTTAGCGCAGGCTGATCATCGGCCAGCCACGTTCCTGCGCGTATTCCGCCAAGACGTCATCGGGGTCTACCGCCACCGGATAGGCAACCTGGCTAAGCAGCGGTAGATCGTTGTGGGAATCGCTGTAAAACCAGCTCTCCGCGAGGTCGTGGCCGGTTGCCGCCAGCCAGGCGTTCAGCCGCTCTACTTTACCCTGCTGAAAACAGGGAATGCCATGCGGACGACCGGTGTAGCGTCCATTGACGAACTCCGGCTCGGTAGCCAACAGGTTTGGCACGCCCAGCATTTCAGCGATCGGTTCAGTGATGAAGCGATTGGTGGCGGTGATGATCAACAGGGTGTCGCCGGCTGTCCGGTGTTGCTTCACCAGTTCCATTGCGCGGGGCAACAGGATGGGGCGAATTTTGGCCTCAAGGAATTGCGCCCGCCAGTTCAGCAACTCGGCCAGCGGGTTGCTCGCCAACGGCCGCAGCATGAACGTCAGAAATTCGTAGATGTCCAGCGTGCCCGCCCGGTATTGATCATAAAACCGCTGGTTTTCGCGCTCATAGAACGCGCCATCCACCAGGCCGCGCTCGACCAGGAATTGGCCCCACAGATAATCACTGTCGCCGTCTAGCAGCGTATTGTCGAGATCAAAAATCGCCAGACTCATCGGTTCCCCACCATCTTTTCTGCGATCATCCTCGCCGTACTAGTCGCCGCGTTACTTTTGATCGAGACCGTATTGCCGGAGTTTCTTACGCAGGGTGCCACGGTTGATGCCAAGAATGATCGCGGCCCTGGTCTGGTTGCCACGGGTGAACTTCATCACGATGTCCAACAGCGGCGGCTCCACCTCGCGCAGCACCAGATCATACAGGTTGCTCGGCGCCTGGCCGCCCAGATTGTGAAAATAGATGCGCAGGGTTTCGGCAACGTGGTCGCGCAGCGGGGTAGCGGGCAACAGATCAACCGGAAGTTCAGGATGTTGGGTGCTCATGCGGCCAGATGCTCCCCTGGTTGGCCAAATGCTTGAAGAAAGCAAGAGTCATTCTTTGTTGTTCACAGGCCTGATCAACTGCATTCACCTGTATCCGAAATGAAGCGCCCTCTGGCCAGAATCGGCTGTACCAGGCCAGATGCTTGCGGGCGATGCGCACTCCGGCTGTCGAGCCGTAGCAACGATACAAGCTGTCGAGATGATCCATGACCCACTCGCTGATTTCAGCCAGTGTCGGCGGCGGCCGGTGCTCGCCAGCGACCAGAAAATGGGCAATCTCGTGGAAAATCCAGGGCTGCCCCTGAGCACCGCGACCAATCATTACTGCGTCTGCGCCCGTGTAATCCAGCACAGAACGCGCTTGCTCGGGGCTGCGAATATCGCCATTCGCGATCACCGGGATCGAAAGTGCGCATTTGATGTCATGGATACTGGCGTAATCCACCGGGCCATGAAACCCGCAAGCGCGGGTGCGGCCATGGACCGTCAGCGCCTGGACGCCCGCCTGTTCCGCGATGCGGGCGATGGCGACACCATTACGGTGGGCGGGATCCCAACCGGTACGAATTTTAAGCGTGACCGGAACCGGAACCGCCCCAACCACCGCCTCCAGAATGCGGCCGACCCGCGTTTCATCGCGCAATAGCGCCGCGCCCGCCTGTGCCCCACAAACTTTCTTGGCGGGACAACCCATATTGATATCAATGAGTTGCGCCCCCTGTTCGACATTCCAGCGAGCGGCCTCAGCCATGGCGCGTGGGTCAGCGCCGAGAATCTGCACGCAGCGCGGTTCTGGATCGCCGGCATGGTCCAGGCGCAACCGGGTCTTGCGGCTGTCCCGGAGCCTGATATCAGCGATGATCATTTCCGAAATCGCCAGCCCTGCGCCCAGCCGCCGACACAAACGCCGGAATGGGCGGTCGCTGACACCGGTCATCGGGGCCAGAACCACCGGTGAACAAACGGCGTAGGGGCCAATCTGCATGGAATTTTTATACGGTGCAAAAAATGGTTATTGTGCCAGAGTGCGCCCAGTGGTTGAAGCCTCGGACCGTTTTTCAGGGCAATCACGCCATATTTTTTCTTAAAATCTATCAATGAGTTGCAAAATAAAGCGCAAACATATATCGCCGCCAGTCTCAACAATACGGTCGTCACCCAGCGGCCCCCACGCCAAACCGGGCCGAAGCCAAACCCCTACCCCAGAATCGTAGCGCAGGATGCTGAATTACCCATATCGGGCAGATTTTCCTAACGGTCGATTCGTTCATATTGAATCTTTCGTTTGTTGACGAGTCTTCATGTTTTCAGACATTCAACCTTATTTCGGTTTTAGGGAGCCCCCGATGAAAATACTTTCTTTGCTGGCTGCTGTTTTGAGCCTTGGCCTCTGGTTAACGGTGATGGATGCGGAAGCCGCCAAGCGGGTGGGTGGTGGCGCATCCTCCGGTATGCAACGAAATATGGACACACCGGACAAGGCCCCTGGCGCGGCGCCAGCCCAAACCCCGACTACCCCATCCGCAGCGGCCGCGACCCCGCAGACCCCAGCCAAGCGCTCGTGGATGGGACCGATCGCCGGTCTGGCCGCTGGCCTGGGTCTGGCTGCACTGGCATCCTATTTGGGGTTTGGTGAGGAATTCGCCTCCATCATGATGATCATCCTGCTCGGCGTGGTGGTTCTGGCCGTGGTCGGGTGGATCATGCGACGCCGGGCAGCGACCCAGCAACCGGTTATGGCGGGAGCAGGCGGCATGCACTATGCGGCTGCGGGTCCTGCCTCTGGCGCAGCATCCCACAGCTATGCGAGTGGGGCTATGCCGGTCTCCGGCGCTGACGCCGTTCCGGGCGATGCCGGTTCTGCTGGCGCCGCACCTGTTTTTAATGCCCGCATCCCGGCAAATTTCGATGTCGCCGGCTTCGTGCGCCAGGCCAAGGTGAATTTCATCCGGCTCCAGGCCGCCAACGATACGGGCAACCTCGATGACCTGCGCGAGTTCACAACGCCCGAAATGTTCGCTGAACTGAAGACCAGCCTTCTCGGACGCGGGAATACGACGCAGCAAACCGATGTCGTCGAGATCAATGCTGAAGTGCTCGAAGTCATCGAAGAAGCAGCGCGGGATGTGGTCAGTATCCGCTATCGCGGTTTGATCCGCGAGGATAACGGCCCGGCCGAATCGTTCGATGAGGTCTGGCACCTGGTCAAGTCACGCACCAACCAGGATGGCTGGCGGTTGGCAGGCATCCAGCAGATGCCCTGAAGGCCACAGCGGCGCGCGGCCATGGTGCGCCCGGGCCGCCGGCCAGGGCGCCGGGCCGCTCCAGAAAGGCTCCTGTGCTTTTCCCATGATTTCGGGATGGCGCGCGGGTTCAAACTGGATCGGCTCAAACGGCCATGATGGACCGAATGACCCAAATCTGATTAAAAAATAGCAAGAGAACCATTTAGTTAAAGCAAAGGAACTCATGCGCATTTTTTGCCGTGGTAACCATGCAACCGCCACCATTTACCGATCCGGTGAGAATAATGGATTAAACGGCAAGGGGATCAAGGTTCGCAACACGCTTTCATCATCAGCGGGAAGCGCATGGATTGGGGGTGGGCGAACTGGCGTTCGCACTACCCCTTTTTTCAGCGCCCCTTAACCGCCCACGCCAACGATTCGGCGCGGTTGCTCGCCCTGTTCCGCCAGGTTCGTCGCCTGGCGCAGCGCCCGGTTCAAGGCGCTGATCACTGCATTCAGCGAGGCGGTCACAATATTGCTGTCAATGCCCACGCCGAATCGTGTAGCCGGTTCGCCGTCCATGCGCACTTCGACATAGGACACGGCGGTGGCGTTGGCGCCGGCGCCGATGGCGTGCTCGTGATAATCCACCACCCGCACGTCCAGTCCGCAATACCGATTCAGGGCGTCGGTAAACGCATCAATGGGACCGTTGCCCTTGCCGGAAATCAGCCGTTCCCGCCCACGCTCGCGGATCGTGGCAGTCAGCTTGCGCACCCCACTGGCGTGGCTATCGGGAATGGTGCGATGCTCGACGAAGCGGAAAGGGCTATCCGGTTGTAAGTATTCGGCCTCAAACGCCCCCCAGATGTCGGCTGAGGTTAGTTCCTTGCCGGTGGCGTCGGCGATAGCCTGCACCACCTGGCTGAACTCGATCTGCAGGCGGCGCGGCAACCGTACTCCATGGTCCTTTTCCAGCAGATAGGCGATGCCACCCTTGCCGGACTGGCTGTTGACCCGAATCACCGCCTCGTAGGTGCGGCCTACATCGGTCGGGTCAATGGGCAGATACGGCACATCCCAGACCGCGCTGCCCGCGTTGGCGGCCAGCCCCTTCTTGATCGCGTCCTGATGCGAGCCGGAAAAGGCGGTGAACACCAGTTCGCCCGCATAGGGATGGCGCGGATGCACCGGCAACTGGTTGCAATATTCAGCGGCGCGCACCACCGCGTTGATATCGGACAGGTCGAGGCCAGGGTCAATGCCCTGGGTGAACAGGTTGAGCGCCAGGGTCACGATATCCACATTGCCGGTGCGCTCGCCGTTGCCGAACAACGTACCCTCGACCCGGTCAGCGCCCGCCAACAGGGCCAGTTCAGCCGCAGCTACGGCGGTACCCCGGTCATTGTGGGGATGGACGCTGATCACCACCGAGTCGCGCCGCTTCAGATGGCGGCAGAACCACTCGATCTGGTCAGCGTGAACGTTGGGCGTAGCCATTTCCACCGTCGCCGGCAGGTTGAGAATGACCTTGTGTTCCGGTGTGGGCTGCCAGACCTCGATCACCGCCTCGCAGACTTCCAGCGCGAAATCGAGTTCGGTGGCGCTAAAGCTTTCCGGCGAGTATTCAAAGGTCCATTCCGTATCGGGATGCTCGGCGGCGATCTCGCGCATCAGGCGGGCGCCGCTAACGGCGATGTCCACGATGCCAGCCTGGTCCAGCCCGAACACCACCTGGCGCTGGATCGGAGAGGTGGAGTTATAAAGATGAACGACGGCCTTTTTCACGCCCCGCACCGCCTCGAAGCTGCGGCGAATCAGCGGTTCGCGCGACTGGGTGAGCACCTGGATGCTGACATCATCGGGAATCAGCCGATGCTCGACCAGATCGCGGACAAAATCGAAATCGGTTTGCGAGGCGGCGGGAAAGCCGATCTCGATTTCCTTGAAGCCCAGTTGGACCAGCAACTCGAACATGCGGCGCTTGCGGTCCGTGCCCATCGGCTCGATCAGCGCCTGGTTGCCGTCGCGCAGATCCACGCTGCACCAGACCGGGGCCTGGGTCAGGGTTCGGGAGGGCCATTGCCGGTCCGGCAACTGAACCGGCGGGAAGGGGCGATATTTTTGAGCGGCGTCAACGCGCATGGGAAAATTCCTCTCTCGACAACCTACAGGGTAGAGCGTGTTTTCAGGTACGAACGCGGCGCGGTTCCGGCCGCCAGGCCGCCGCTAGGCCCAGCGACCGCGGCTTAGTCGCAGCAAGGACCGGGAGAGAGCACGCGCAAAAACGGGACGGTAAACGCTGGCGGGAATGCGGGAAAAGCAGGATCGGTGCGGGTCAGACATAGGGGCAATCCTCGGAAACGGTTCGGATGAACAAAGGCGACAGCAAACCCCGGCGCTCCACTCAGGAGGCCGGGCAACTCAGTCGCAGTTCGAACCGTTCGGAAAATTGCGCGGGTTTCATGGAATTTAAATTAACCCAGGCGGTGATGCCGGTCAAGCATTTGTCCACGGAAGACACGGAAACCACGGAAGGAAACTGAAAGTTTTTATTCTTTTTCCGTGGTTTCCGTGTCTTCCGTGGATAATGGCTTTTTCATCGAAGTGAGGAACCGGCATGTCTGAAAAACCCAACATTCCACACAGCATCAAGGTCTGGGATTTACCGACCCGGCTGTTCCACTGGACGCTGGTGACGCTCATGATCGTGCAATGGCTGACCGCCGAGCAAAGCAGCACCATGGACTGGCACGTCTGGTGCGGCTACGTGGTGCTGGCGCTGGTGCTGTTTCGCCTGATTTGGGGATTTGTGGGTAGCGACACCGCGCGCTTCAGCCATTTCGTGCGCGGACCAGGCGCGGCGCTGGCCTATGTCAAGGCGTTGCTGGGCGGTCAATCCCCCCACTATCTCGGCCACAATCCGCTGGGCGCCTGGTCCATCGTAGCGATGCTGATTCTGCTGGTAATCCAGGCCGGTACCGGGCTGTTCGCCAATGACGACATCCTGATCGAAGGGCCGCTGTACGCCTGGGTGTCAAAGGGAACCAGCGACTGGCTGACCACCATCCACAAGCTCAATTTCAATCTGTTGCTGCTGGTGATCGCCGTGCATATCTCGGCGGTGCTGTTCTATCTGCTGGTCAAGCGCGAAAATCTGGTCCATCCCATGCTGAGCGGTTTTAAACGTCTGCCGCCGGAACTGGCCGGCGCAGCGCCGCGCATTGTCAATCCATGGCTGGGATTGGCGGCGCTGGCTGTCGCCGGATTCCCCGTCTGGCTGCTGGTGCGTTGAGCAGCGGAGCAAATACGAAAAAGGCCATGCTTGTGCATGGCCTTCGAGTGCAGCGTTCCAGGAGAAGGCTGGCTTAATCTTTCCGGAATTCGTCGTGGCAGGCTTTGCAGGTTTCAGCAGTCTTGCCGAACTGGGCTTTGATCGCCTTTTCGTCGCTACCCTTGGCGACTTCAGCCAGTTTGACCGCTTCCTGTTGGAAGCTGTCCATCTGCTTTTTGAATTCGGCCGGTTTCGTCCATATTTCCGCCTTGGCCTCGGTATTCTTTACTACATCCGGTCCGGTGCCTTTCGGAAAGCCCTCCGGGGCTGCCTTACCCATCATTTCGACATACTGAGCATGGCGGGCCACGGCGGCGGCATCGAACGGAATTTCGCCTTTCACCATCGCCCCGATGGGTTTGAAATTCCAGCCGATGATGGTGTAGACAGACTGCCGGTATTTGACTACGTCTTCCGGCTTCTGGTCAGCCGCGCTGGCCATCGTCAATGCGCCCAGGCCCAGAACGCTGCCCGCCAAAACCATCGCCAATTGTTTGCTCATTATTTGCCCCTTCATCGTGACTGAGTAAATCCCATAGAAACAATCGTGCCACAAGTGCGGTATTTTGCAAGGCCAAGCTGAAATCAGGCTGAATCAGCGGGCGTTGCCCTGCTGGACATGCAGCGCCAGCCAGACCGCTGGCGGGTCCTCGCTGGTCCATTCCACCCGATGCCGGCAATGCGCCGGAATCCAGACGTAATCGCCTGGCTTGAGAAGGCGTGTGGCGTCCTCATCGGCAAAACGCAGCCCGGCCTGACCTTGCAGCAAAATCACCCATTCATCCCCGTCCTGGTCATACCACGCGCCGGGCGGGGTGGCGTGACCGATGGAAATGATGCGCTCCAGCCGGCAGCCGCCGGTGTGCAGCAGCATGTCGAATTGTTCCTCTGGCAACGTAGTCGGGATGTCGGCGAACAGATGGCCGGTGTTGGAAAGCATGGCGATCAAACTCCAAATGGCCCTGAATGTTGCGTTGCAAAATCAGCTAGAATTTACCGGGTTATCGAATGCCTGAAAATGCACCCCGCACCGCCTGCTTCGGGAGGAATGGCCTCATGCACACCGACACCATCGCCAATCGCACCTTCGCCGAGATCGAAATCGGTGAGAAAGTCAGCCTGACCCGCACCCTGAAACCGCTGGATATCCAGCTCTTCGCCACTGTGACCGGCGACCTCAATCCTACCCACCTGGACGAGAAATTCGCGCGCGAACATCACACGCCACTGGTCGGCCACAGCATGTGGGTGGCCAGTTTGCTCTCCGGCCTGTTCGGCTGTCAGTTGCCGGGGCCGGGCACCGTATTCGTGGCCCAGTCGTTCCGTTACCTGCGGCCGGTGTATCTGAATGACACGCTCACCTTGACCGCCGAGGCGCGCGAGAAACGCCCGGAAACCCGGACCGTGCTGTTCGCCTGCGCCGCTATCAATCAGCGCGGCGAGACCGTAATGGAGGCGACCATTGAAGTGGTCGCGCCGGCAGAGAAAATCATCGCGCCGCGCCCGGAAATGGCCGCGATGGCGGTTCAGACCCACGACAAGTTCAATCGGCTGATTGACTATTGCGCCCCGCTGCCCGACATCGTCACTGCCGTCGCCCATCCCTGCGACGAGTCGTCTCTGACCGCCGCTGTGGACGCGGCGGAGGCCAGCCTGATTCTGCCGATTCTGATCGGGCCGGCGGACAAAATTCGCGCCACGGCGGACAAATACCAGCTCGACATCCGCCGCTTCGAGATCGTGGATGTTCCACACAGCCACGCCGCCGCCGCCAAAGCGGTGGAACTGGTGCGCAACGGTCAGGCGGAAGTGCTGATGAAGGGCAGCCTGCACACCGACGAGCTGATGCACGAGGCGATGCGTTCCGATACCGGGATTCGCACTGAGCGCCGGGTGAGCCATGTGTTTTGCATGGACGTGCCGTCCTACCACAAGCTGCTGCTGGTCACCGACGCCGCGATCAACATCTATCCCGCGCTCGATGACAAGCGCGATATCTGCCAGAACGCTATTGACCTGGCCAAAATTCTGGGAATCGAGAAACCCAAGGTGGCGATTCTGTCGGCGGTGGAAACCATCAGCGTCAAAATTGCCTCGACCACCGACGCCGCTTCGCTATGCAAGATGGCCGACCGGGGGCAGATCACCGGTGGCCTGCTGGACGGGCCGCTGGCGATGGATAACGCCATCAGCAAAGTGGCGGCGGAGATCAAGGGCATTAAGTCCGAGGTGGCGGGCGACGCTGACATTCTGCTGGTGCCCGATCTGGAAGCGGGCAACATCCTGGCCAAGCAACTCACCTTCATGGCCCAGGCCGATGCCGCCGGCATCGTGCTGGGCGCGCGGGCGCCGATCATCCTGACCAGCCGGGCCGACAATGTGCGCACCCGCATGGCGTCCTGCGCGGTGGCGGTATTGATCGCTCACACCCGGCGCGGCAGCAGGTAGCCACCAGGATCAGGCTGGTGCCGACGCGCCGGCGCGCTTACGGTCAATTCCCGCCACCGACCCGGCGCCAGTCCGGCCAGAGTCCAGTCGCCGATTTGGCAGCGGATCAGGCGCAGGGTCGGATAGCCAACGGCGGCGGTCATCCGCCGCACCTGACGGTTCCGACCCTCGCGCAGGGTGATTTCCAGCCAGGCGGTCGGAATCGCCGCCCGGTAACGAATCGGCGGCTCGCGCGGCCACAAGCCGGCCGGCTCGGCCATGCGCCGCACGTCGGCGGGCAGGGTCGCTCCATCGTTCAACGCAACGCCTTGTCGCAACCGTTCCAGCGCCGCCTCGTCAGGGATACCTTCCACCTGCGCCCAGTAGGTTTTGGGGTGCTGGTGGCGCGGGTGGCTGAGCCGGGCCTGCACCGCCCCGTCGTCGGTCAGCGCCAGCAGGCCCTCGCTGTCCCGATCCAGCCGACCGGCGACGTACACGCCAGGAATGGCCAGATACGCCGCCAGCGTGGGGCGACCGGCGGCGTCGGTGAACTGGCTGAGCACGCCATAGGGCTTGTTGAACAGGATCAGCCGCGCCATTCAGAATAGCTTGCCCAGCAGCAGGTACAGCGAGGCGTTGCTGTCGTCGGTCAGGCCCGCGCCCAGATACAACGGCCCCAGCGGCGTGTCCGCGCCCACGAACAGGCTGCCGGCCCAGATCAGCGAGTCGAAGGTGACGTCATCAAGGTCGTTCCAGGCCCCGCCGGTCTCCAGCGAGCCACCGGCGTACAGCGGAATGGTGAAGGCCGCCGAAGCGTTGTCCAGACGGTACATATAGATCAGTTCGCCAAAAGCGATGTACTGACCCGAAATCTGCCCATTCTGGTAACCCGACAGGTCCAGGAACCCGCCCAGCGCGAATAAATTCTGCGGGCCAGGATCGCCGGCCAGCGCGCCGCCCAGCCGGACGCGCGGGATGAGCGTGGATTTCCCCCAACTCAACGGTTTGAAGGCATCCAGGCTGAGGGTCTGAAAATCCTGGTCGGCGCCGAACGCGGTCAGGGCGCTGTAGTAGCGGAGGTTGGCGAAATAACCCGAAGTGGGGAAATTGAGGCTGTCCAGCGTGTCCGCCGTCCAGCGAATCGAGTAGCCGCTGTTGTTGAAATCGCCTTCCGAACACAGGAAACGGCCGCTAACGGGATTCTTGCGGCAGGTCGAGTAATCAATACCGTCGAAATTGCCTTCGGCGGATGCAGATTGGCCAATCCGCAGATCGTTGCTGCCGGCGCTGTAATGCAACCCCAGCGACAATCGCCCCCAGCGTTCCAGATTGCGGCCCATTTCCACGCTCGCCTGGGCCTGGCGGACCCGGAACCGGTTATTGGCGCTGTCCGCATCGGGATCGCTCTGAACGTCAATATCGTACTGCTGATAGCTCAGATAGGGATTAATGAAGTATTCCTGATCGGCGTCGAGCGGCTGATAAAAGTCAGTTTCCAGCTTGATATTGCCACCGATCTGCACGAAATTGCGCCATTCACCGCCCAGGGCGTTAAGTTGGGCCATGGTGTAGGCGGCGCTGATGTTGAACAGGGAATCGCCTTTCATGTTGGCGCCGAGAAAGAGACCGAAATTAAGCGTATCCGTACCGATGTATTTCTCCGTGGCTTCGACGACCAGCCCGGTTTTGCCATCTTCTTCGACCAGCGTATAGCCCACCTGCTGGAAATCGCCCATGCCGTAAATGATGTTGAGATTACGACTGAGTTCCTGGGGATCGAGCCGGTCGCCCGGCTTGACGCGCAGTTGCGCTGCGATGACCTGGTCGGACAGGCGGGTGTGGTTCTTGATGCGGACGAAGTCGACGACGGGTCGGTGATTTTCGGGCAGTTCCGGCCGTGCGGCCAGATGGGCCTGATAGGCGGCTGGCGATAGCGACAACCGCCCCAGCGCGTTGCGCTGGCCCTCGGCCGCCGCATAGCCAACGCCGACCGCTTCCCGGGAACGATCAAAGGCGACGCTGGAAATATCCTTCAGGTCCGGCGTGATCAGGATGTCCTTGCGCCCCAGGGTTTTGAGCTGTTCCTGGACGTTGCGCACGGTCAGGATGGTGGTGAGCTGCTCCGTGATGGACAGCACCGAGTTCAGTTCGCTGGCGGGCGCCAGCGGCGCACCCACGTCCACGGCGATGATCACGTCGGGGCGACAGAGCTGCCGAACGACATCCACCGGCACGTTGTTCGCCACCCCGCCGTCCACCAGCAGCTTGCCGTCCAGTTCGACCGGCGTCAGCACGCTGGGAATGGACATGCTGGCGCGCATCGCCTTGGCCAGATCGCCGGATTTCAATACCACCGGCGCGCCGGTAGCGAGATCGGTCGCCACGGCCCGGTAGGGAATTTTCAGCTTGTCGAAATCACGGACGCCCGTGGCGGAGAGCGACAACTCTTCCAGCAGCAGCAGCAGGTTCTGGCCTTGCAACAACCCCTTGGGCAAACGCACCTGGCCGTCTTTGATGCCAACCCCCTGGTCGGTCAGCAACACGCGCTGTTCCTGCTTGGTGCGGAAGGGCAGGTCGGCGCGCGGCGGTCCATCAATGAACGCCGCCGGCCAGTCAATGCGCTGCACGGTCTCGTTCATCTGCGCGGGGGTCATCCCGGAAGCGTACAACCCGCCGATGATCGAACCCATGCTGGTGCCGACGACACAGTCCACCGGAATGCGCAGTTCCTCCAGCATCTGGAGCACGCCGATATGCGCGATGCCGCGCGCCCCGCCACCGCCCAGCGCCAGACCGACGCGGGTGCGGCCCGGCGCAGCGTCGGCAGCGTTGACCGCCGGCAGGCTGCCTGGCCCGAGGAGGAACAGGACGAAAATCAAGCTGGATAACAAGTACGTTTGGTGGTTGTGCATGGATGAGGGTCGTCAGTGGTGGTGTCCGCGGGAACATTCAGTATTCAGCAGCAATTCAGAAAGTTTATGCCAGGATGCCCAATAAGGCGCGATGGAAATTTCCAGACCAGGCCGATACAGCGAGGGTAGTTCCATGAGCGACAGACAATCTGAATCCGAATCCTTGCCCGAAGATCTGGCGACGGCGGAGCTCGAGGCGTGCGAACGGCGGGAATTTCTGCTGAGCCTGGGCAAATGGTCCAAGGCGGTCATTGGCGGCGTTCTGCTGGGTGGGGCGCTGATGCCCGAGCAGGACGCCAAAGCCCAGGGTGGCGTTTGGTACAACTCCGGTCGTGGCTGGGGAGGGTGGGTCGAAGTACCGGGAGGCTGGTACAACCGCCCGCACTGGTACGACCGCCCGCACTGGTACAACCGCCCGCACTGGTACGACCGCCCGCACTGGCGCAGCCGGCCACGCTGGCATAACCACGGCTGGTATGACGGTCCTCGACACCGCCGGCCCTGGGATAACGGCGGGGGCTGGTACAACCGCTGAGCCTGCTCATGAACAAACTGATCTATGAGGTTCCCATCGAGCAGATTCCAGCCCGGCGGGGCCAGGGACTGATCGTTCGCGCCTGCGAGCCGGCGGCGCTGATTACCGCCCTGGCGGACGCAGACCCTGAATGCCTGGTCGGCGTGCGCTTGCTGTCCCTGGCGGCTGATTCCGAGCCGTTGAACGCTTGGGCGCCGGGATTGCCAGTGGACTTGGTCATGACCGATCCTGGCGCCGAGTTTCCCTTGCTGTATCGGCATACCGACTTGCTCGATCACCATCCAGTGCGGGTCATTGTCCCGGTGCAGCCTGGATTCGCCAAGGCCGTCAAGGTCGCGGTTTCGCTGCACTTCGCGGTGTGTCTGGAGCCAGGCCAGCCTGAACCGGTGCTGATCGAGGAACTGATCGAGGTCATGGCGTTCTATCTGCGCCAGCCCACTGTCGCTCAGCCCGTCGAATTTTTTCACAGCACGCTGCTCGGCTTTTATCACGATGATCCCGTGCCTTTGTGGGCAGTGCTGGATGCCGATCCGCAGTGTCTGCGCTATGTTACTGACGATGGCGCCGAATCCTTGCCGGGACGACTGGCGGACATCGAACCCACGGTCGCGGCGGACGCTGATCTCGGCGCATGGATCGAACAACTGCTGGCCACAACGGAAGAATGTCGGAGTTGCGAATTCCGCGCCAGTTGCGGCGGCTATTTCAAGTGGCCGCGCCACGATTACGCCTGCGGCGGCGTGAAGCGATTATTCGGCCTGTTGCGGGAGGCCGCCGCCGAATTGCGCCGCGATTTGGATTCGGCCCCGGTCTAGCGTGGGTTGAACGAGGATCGTTATGAATAATCCGGGCTAAAACTTCATATCCTCGAAAAACTTCTTGACGCCATCCAGCCAACTGCCCTGTTGGGGGGTGTGGCGCTTGCCGCCGGCTTCCATAGTCTCGGCGAACTGCTGCAACAGTTCCTTTTGCTCGCGGGTGAGATTGACCGGGGTTTCCACGAGGGTCCGGCACAGCAGATCGCCGGTCGGGCCGCCGCGCACCGGCTTGACCCCCTTGCCCCGAATCCGGAATACCTTGCCGGTCTGGGTTTCGGGCGGAATCTTCAGGCTCAGCCGCCCATCGAGGGTCGGCACTTCCAGATCGCCGCCCAGCGCCGCGATGGTGAAACTGATCGGGACTTCGCAATACAGATCGCTATCTTCGCGGGTGAAGATCGGATGGGGCTTGACCTGGATCTGCACATACAGATCGCCCGGTGGTCCGCCATGCTCGCCCGCCTCGCCCTCGCCGGATAGCCGAATCCGGTCGCCGTTGTCCACCCCCGCCGGCACCTTGACTGATAGCGTTTTCTGCTCCTCCACCCGGCCATTGCCCCGGCAGGTCTCGCAGGGTTCGGGGATGATCGTGCCCCGGCCCTGACAACGCGGGCAGGTCTGCTGGATCGAGAAAAAACCCTGCTGCATCCGCACCTGACCCGCGCCCCGGCAGGTGGGACAGGTGGTCGGTTTGGTGCCCGGCTTGGCCCCGCTGCCCGCGCAGGCGGCGCAGGTGACCAGCGTAGGCACCCGAATTTTGGCGGTCGTGCCGAATACCGCCTCTTCCAGCGTTAACTCCAGGGTGTAGCGCAGGTCAGCGCCCCGATAACCCTGCGCGCCGCCACGCCCGCCGCCGAAAATGTCGCGGAACACCCCGCCAAAAATGTCGCCCAGATCCGCCGCGCCGCCAAATCCGCCAAATCCGCCGCCCCCTGCGGCGCCTTCTACGCCGGCGTGACCGAACTGATCGTAGGCGGCCCGCTTGCGCGGATCGCTCAGCGCCTCATAGGCCTCCTTGGCCTCTTTGAACTTTTCCTCGGCGACCTGATCGCCCGGATTACGGTCGGGATGATGCTTCATCGCCAGCCGCCGGTAGGCCTGCTTGATCTCGGCTTCGCTGGCGTTGCGCGCCACGCTGAGGATTTCGTAATAGTCGCGTTTGGCCATAGTCAGACCGGGGTGGTGGGTAGCGAGTGGCGAGTAGCAAGTGGCGCGGGGTAAGCAGTGAGCGGCGAGCAGCGAGCAGCAACATAGCTCATACAGCTACTCGCCACTCGTCACTCACTACTCGCTATTTACTTCTTCACTTCTTCGAATTCGGCATCCACGACGCCATCGTCCGGTTTGTGGCCGCCGCCGCCGGGACCCCCATGCGGGCCGCCGGCGCCGCCTTCCGGCCCACCGCCTGCCTGGCCGTAGATGCGCTCGGCCAGCTTGCCGGACACCTCGGCCAGGGTTCGGGTCTTGGCCTCGATGGCGCTCTTGTTGTCGGTCTTGACCGTGGTGCGCAGGTCGCTGATCGCGGCTTCAATCGCCGACCGTTCGCCGCCTTCTACCTTGTCGCCCAGATCGCGCAGGGTTTTCTCGGTGGCGTGAATCAGGTTCTCGGCCTGGTTGCGGGCGTTGACCAGCTCGTGGAATTTCTTATCTTCGTCGGCATGGGCCTCGGCGTCGCCGACCATCCGCTTGATCTCGTCCTCGGACAGGCCGGAACTGGCCTTGATCACGATCCGGTTCTCTTTACCAGTCGCCTTGTCCTTGGCCGACACGTGCAGGATGCCGTTGGCGTCAATATCGAAGGTGACCTCGATCTGCGGCACGCCACGTGGGGCCGGCGGAATATCGGTCAGGTCGAATTTGCCCAGCGACTTGTTGGCTGAGGCGATTTCGCGCTCACCCTGTAATACATGCACGGTCACTGCGGTCTGGCTGTCGTCGGCGGTCGAGAACACCTGAGTCGCCTTGGTCGGGATGGTGGTGTTCTTCTCGATCAGCTTGGTCATCACTCCGCCCAGGGTTTCGATGCCCAGGCTCAGCGGGGTCACGTCCAGCAACAGCACATCTTTCACCGTGCCACCCAGCACGCCACCCTGAATCGCCGCACCAACCGCCACCGCTTCGTCAGGATTGACGTCTTTGCGCGGCTCGCGGCCAAAGAACTCGCGCACCTTTTCCTGCACCTTGGGCATCCGGGTCTGGCCGCCAACCAGCAACACATCGTCAATCTGGCCGATGCCCAGGCCAGCGTCTTTCAGCGCAATCCGGCAGGGACCGATGGTTTTATCCACCAGGTCCTCGACCAGCGATTCCAGCTTGGCGCGAGTCAGCTTCAGGTTCAGATGCTTCGGGCCGCTGGCGTCCGCCGTCATGTACGGCAGGTTGATTTCACTCTGCTGGCTGGAGGACAGCTCGATCTTGGCTTTCTCGGCCGCTTCCTTCAGCCGCTGCAGCGCCAACGGATCGTTGGTCAGATTGATGCCGCTCTCCTTTTGGAACTGATCAATCAGATAGTCAATGATCCGCTTGTCGAAGTCCTCGCCGCCCAGGAAGGTGTCGCCGTTGGTGGAGAGCACCTCGAACTGCTTTTCGCCGTCCACCTCGGCGATCTCGATGATCGAGATGTCGAAGGTGCCGCCACCCAGGTCGTACACCGCGATCTTGCGATCCTTGGTACTGGACTTGTCCATACCGAAGGCCAGCGCCGCCGCCGTCGGTTCGTTGATGATGCGCTTGACTTCCAGCCCGGCGATGCGCCCGGCATCCTTGGTGGCCTGGCGCTGGCTGTCGTTGAAGTAGGCCGGCACGGTGATCACCGCTTCGGTGACCGGGTGGCCAAGATAGTCCTCGGCGGTCTTCTTCATCTTCATCAGCACCCGCGCCGAAATCTCCGGCGGGGCCATCTTCTTGCCATGCGCCTCGACCCAGGCGTCGCCATTGTCGTTCTTGACGATCTTGTAGGGTACGAGATCGATGTCCTTTTGCACTTCGGGCTCGCTGAAGCGACGACCGATCAGGCGCTTGACCGCGAACAGGGTATTGCGCGGGTTGGTGACCGCCTGGCGTTTGGCCGGCTGGCCGACGGTGATTTCACCGTCCTCGAGAAAGGCGACGACCGAGGGTGTGGTCCGGTCGCCTTCGCTGTTCTCAATCACCCGGGGCTTGCCACCCTCCATGATCGCCACGCAGGAGTTGGTGGTGCCCAGGTCGATGCCGATGATATTGCTCATTGCCACACTCTCTAAAACTCGGAAGGATTCGGAAAATTCGGTGCGTTCACGCTGTCTGCCGCTACACATGGGGATGATCGGGCGGATTTTCAATAGCCAGCGGCGGATTCAGTCAGCGGACTTGGGCGGGGCCTGAGCGACCAGCACCTTGGCCGGACGAATCAGCCGATCATTGAGCGAATAGCCCTTTTGCAGCACCTGGATCACGGTATTCGGTTCGGCCTGGTCGGTCGGGGCCAGCGCCATCGCTTCATGCTCGTTGGGATTGAAGCGGAGGCCCAGCGGATTGATCTCGCGGGCGCCAAATTTCTCCATCGCCGCCGCCAGTTGCCGGAGCGTCAGTTCGACCCCTTCGCGCAGCTTGGCCACATCCACGGCGTCGCTGGTCGCCGCCAGGCCCAATTCCAGGCTGTCGCGCACCGGCAGCAACTCGCTGAAAAACCGCTCCAAAGCGAATTTGTGGGCGTTTTGCACCTCGCGCTCGGCCCGCTTGCGCAGGTTTTCCATCTCGGCGTGGGCGCTCAGATACAGCTTCCAGTGCTCATCGGCCTTGGCCAGCGCCTGGTCCAGCTCTTGTTGCAGCGCGTCGAATTCCGCGCGGCTGACTGAAAGAGCTTCTTCCACCTCCGGAGCAGCGGTGGGTGCGGATTCTGCGAAAGGATGTGGCGCTGCGTCGGCCTCCGGCTGGGCGCGGGGCGCCAGCGTGGGGTCTGCTTGGGTCATGACTGTTCTCCGTCACCGATAAAATTTGGGCGGGCGAACCAACGCCGCCCTTGATGAGCGAGGACTTGGGGGTTCATCGGGGAAATTCAAGGCTGCGCGTTCGGATTCAACCGGCGGCCCGGTGCTGACGGACAGATTAAGAGGCTGTCAAAAAACTGAATATTATTAAATCAACACGTTAGTTTTTAGGCAGGTTCTAAGACACCGCGTCAAGCGGCTCTGGCAAAAACGAGCCAATCACGGCGCGGTGCAGCGCGTGAAGATAATGACAGGCTTCCAGGATCAGCGTTACGTGGAACGCTCTTAAGATTGGGTGGAGTACTAGTCCATCTCACCGGTGAGCACCCGCCGCAGGGCGTCGGCTAAAGAGTCGGCGTAAAAGCTGGTCAACCCGTCCGGTCCGCACCACATCGCCAGGTTGTGCGCCGGGTAGAACAATACCCAGTCGAACTCGTCGGCTACTGTCAGACAGCAGCCCTCAGCCAGCGCATCCGGCGGCAACCCCAACGTCTGTATGGCCTGGGCATCCACAGCCCGCTCCTGGTAGCGCGCCGCGCTGAGATTCGTCATCAGTCAATCCTCCCGGGATCACAATTTTTTTTATTTTAGCACCTAATGCACGTTGAGCGTGCCATAAACTACGATGTTTTCCATAATCCTGAGTCCCTGCCTTATTTTTTTACAACATATTGATTTTTTAGCTAACTTTGATGTGTTCTGGACCGCCTCTTCATTCGTCCCCCATTCCCAGGTAACCACCATGCGCGCTGATGCTTCCTCCCTCCGGGTCGTCATGGCCCAGCTTGATTTTCTGGTCGGCGATGTTGCCGGCAATACCGATAAAATCATCGCCGCCGCTATTGAAGCCCGCGACCGGTTGCGGGCTGATGTGATCGTATTCCCCGAACTGACCGTTACCGGCTATCCGCCAGAGGATTTGTTGCTGCGTCCCGGCTTCGTCAGTCAGGTGGAGCCGGCGCTGCAACGGCTGCGCGCCGAAATTCAAGGGATCGTTGCGGTCGTCGGCTATCCCGCTGTAACCCCGGGAGGATTGCGCAACGCGGCGGCAGCAATCGGTGATGGCGCGATCCAGGCGGTTTATTACAAGCAGTGTCTGCCCAATTACAGCGTGTTCGACGAGAAGCGCTATTTCGTGGCGGGAACGGAATCCGTGGTGGCGACGATCAAGGGCGTCCGGGTCGGTCTCACCCTTTGCGAGGATATCTGGCAACCAGGACCGGCGCGGCAGGCGGTCGCCGCCGGCGCGCAACTGCTGCTCAATCTCAATGCCTCTCCATTCCACGCTGGTAAAGGCCAGTTGCGGCTGGAGATGCTGCGCCAGCGGGTGGCGGAATGCGGTCTGCCCATCGTGTACGTCAATCTGGTCGGCGGGCAGGACGAACTGGTGTTCGACGGCGGTTCGATGGTGATGAACGGACGCGGCGAACTGACTCAGCGTGCGCCGTTCTGCGCCGAGGGCCTGTATCCGGTGGATTTCACCCTCGGCGCGGCGGTGGAGCCGGTTCCTGGCGACCTCGCGCCGGAACCGACCGAGGAAGCCGCGATTTATCAGGCCATCGTGCTGGGCGTGCGCGACTATGTGACCAAGAACGGCTTTCCCGGCGCGGTGCTGGGCCTGTCGGGCGGCATTGACTCGGCGCTGACCCTGGCCATCGCAGTGGACGCCCTGGGCGCGGAGCGGGTGGAAGCGGTGCTGATGCCTTCGCGCTACACCGCCGACATGAGCAACATTGACGCGGAACTGGAAGCCCAGGCGCTGGCGGTGAAGTATCGCCTGATGCCCATCGAGCCGGCGTTTCAGGCGTTTCTCGGCATCCTGCAACCGGTGCTGGCCGGACTGCCGCCGGACAGCACCGAGGAAAACATTCAGGCCCGCTGCCGGGGCGTGCTGCTGATGGCGATTTCCAACAAGACTGGCAAGCTGGTGCTGACCACCGGCAACAAGAGCGAAACCGCGGTCGGCTATTCAACCCTGTACGGCGACATGGCCGGCGGCTTTGCGCCGATCAAGGACGTACTGAAAACGATGGTGTATCGGCTGGCGGCCTGGCGCAACCGGCAGGCGCCGGTGATTCCGCAACGGGTGCTCGACCGGCCGCCCTCGGCGGAACTGCGCCCGGACCAGACCGATCAGGACAGCCTGCCGCCCTACGAGGTGCTGGACGCCATCCTGCGCGATTATGTGGAGGAGGACCATTCGGTCGAGGAACTGATCGCCGCCGGCTTCGACCGGGCGACGGTGGAGCGGGTGGCGCGGCTGGTGATTGTCAACGAATACAAGCGCCGCCAAGCCGCGCCGGGGGTGCGCATCACCCCGCGTGCCTTTGGCCGGGACCGGCGCTATCCGATTACTTCGGGATTCCGCCGCTAGCGGGCCAGCGCCGGGGTTAAATGCGGCTGCATCTCCTGCAACAGCGCCTTGAAGATCTTGGGGTTGCCGGCGACGATGTTGCCGGATTGCAGAAAGTCGTTGCCGCCGCCGAAGTCGCCGACCAGTCCACCCGCTTCCAGCACCAGCAGCGCCCCGCCGGCGATGTCCCAGGGTTTGAGGCCGATTTCCCAGTAGCCGTCCAACCGCCCGGCCGCCACGTAGGCCAGATCCAGCGAGGCCGCGCCAGCCCGGCGGATTTCCAGACATCGGCCCATCAGCGCGTTGAAGAAGCTCAGATACGCCGGTTGGTGTTGGGGATGGCGGAACGGAAAACCGGTGCCAAGCAGGGCGCTCTCCATCGGCGCGACGTTGCTAACCCGGATGCGCCGGTCGTTCATCTGCGCGCTTTCGCCGCGCGAGGCGATAAACATTTCCTGCCGGATCGGATCGTAGACCAGCGCCGCTTCCAGCCGGTTTTTGTGGCGGAAAGCGATGGAGACAGCGAAGTGCGGAACGCCGTGCAGGAAATTGGTCGTACCGTCCAAGGGATCAATGATCCACTGGTGCTCGTCCTGGCCGGGCTGTTCGCCACTTTCCTCGGCCAGAATCCCGTGATTAGGATAGGTCTTGCGCAAGGTCTGAATGATTTCGCGCTCGGCCTGGAGGTCCGCCTCGCTGACGAAATCGCTGCGCTGCTTGGTAGTAACGGTTAGCCGGTCGAGATGGTCGAAATGGCGGAGCAGAATACGGCCAGCGTTTAGAGCGGCGCGCTTGGCGATGGTCAGGACGGGATTCATGGCGGGTCAGATATCAGGGTTGGTTGTGGCTCCCCTCTCCCGCCAGCGGGAGAGGGGCTGGGGGTAAGGGTTTAATCCCGCCCGGCCGCCCGCCGCAAGGCATCGTAGCGCTGGCGCTGGGTTTGGTTGCCAAAGTACGGCCCCATGACGCCTTCGACCGAGCACGGCGTGATGCCGAGCGCCTCCAACCCATTGCAGGCGCAAACGCTGTCCACCTGCAACGATAGATAGTTGTCCATGGTGAAAATCTTCACCGGCAACATTCCGAAAATTTTGGCCTGTAACCGCGCCAGCGAGTCCGGCAGACCGACCACCAGTCGCTTCAGGCCCAGCATTTGGGCGGTGTTTTCGACCAGCTCCTTGAAGGTATAAACGCGCGGCCCGCATAACTCGTAGCTTTGGCCGATGGTCGCGTCGTCCTCCAGCGCCTTCTCGAAAGCCGCCGCCACGTCACCGACGTAGACGGGCGCGAAGCGTGAGTTTGGACAGGCCAGCGGCAGCACCGGGCTGGATTTGAGCAGATTGGCGAACTGATTAAAAAAGTTGTCGTTCGGTGCGAAGATGATGGAGGGCTTGAAGCAGGTGACCGCCACCCCCTGCGCCTGCATGACCTTCTGTTCGCCGGCACCCTTGGTGAGCAGGTATTGGCTCGGCCCCTTGGCGGCGTCGGCGCGCAGGGCGCTCATATGCAGCAGCCGTTTAACCCCGGCTGCATGGCAAGCATCCGCCACTTTGCCGGGCAGTTCGCCATGGACGGCGGTGAAAGTCTGGCCAGAGACCTCGTGCAAAATACCCACCAGGTTGATGACCGCGTCACAACCGGCGAATTGCGCCTGCAACACCGTGGGATCGTGAATGTCCGCCTCAACCAGTTGCGCGCCGGGCAAGACTTCGATATCGCGATGCCGTTGCGGATGCCGGGTCAACACCTTGAGCTGATAGCCCCGGTTGGCCAGTCGCGTGGCCAGATGCCGCCCGACGAAACCGGTACCGCCCAACATACAGATGGATTTAATGTTCATGCCTGTGCCTGCTCCTCGCTGTTCTTATGCCGACCGCAGCGAACCGACGCCGCGAACTCTCGTTATCGGGACGGGGACATGCCCGGCGCTCCCCCTTACAATAACCGCCATGCACAGCGGTTGTTTCACAGTGAAATTTACCACAGATTGACCGCGCGCTTCTCTCCGGCCAAAACCACAACAAGGATAATCCCGCTTTGGAATCTCTGTTACCAACTTTGCTGCTGTATCTGGCGCTGGGCGCGTTCGCCGGCGTCATGGCGGGCCTGCTCGGCGTGGGTGGCGGCCTGATCATTGTGCCAGTGCTGGCCTGGATTTTTCACGGCCAGCAGATCAACGACGCCATCGTCATGCACCTGGCCATCGGCACCTCGCTGGCGACGATTGTGGTCACTTCGATTTCCTCGGTGCGCGCCCATCACCAGCGGGGCGCGGTGCTGTGGCCGGTGGTTTGGCAACTGACGCCGGGCATCGTGCTTGGCGCCTGGCTGGGGGCAGCGGTGGCGGATGCGTTGCCCAGCGCGGCGCTGAGCCGGATCTTTGCACTGTTCGTGCTGGCCGTAGCGGCGCAAATGGCCTTCGGCGCCAAGCCGGCCCCGCATCGCGGCCTGCCGGGCGCGGGCGGGATGGCGGCGACCGGCGGCGTGATTGGCGTCGTATCGGCCATCGTCGGCATCGGCGGCGGTTCGCTGACCGTGCCCTTCCTGACCTGGTGCAATACGGCGATGCGGCAGGCGGTAGCGACCTCGGCCGCCTGCGGCCTGCCCATCGCCCTGGCCGGGGCTATCGGCTTTATCGTCACTGGGCTGAACGCCGCTGATCGGCCCGCCTGGAGCCTGGGCTATATCTATGGACCGGCGCTGGCTGGAGTTGCCTTCGCCAGTATGCTGCTGGCCCCACTAGGCGCGAAACTGGCTCATACCCTGCCGACTGAAACCCTGAAAAAGATCTTTGCGGTTTTCTTGACGCTGGTCGGAACCAAAATGCTACTGGGATAAATGTGATGAACAAACCTACGCGGGTTGTCGAGGAGAAGGCGTCGTGATCGGCACGTTGGTCAATACCGGCGCGGTGGTGGTGGGCAGCGCCATCGGGCTGGCGGCGGGAACGCGCTTGCCGGGGCATATCAAAACCATTCTGATGCAGGCGCTGGGGCTGGCGGTGGTCGTTATCGGCCTGCGCATGGCGTTGAAAGCCGATCATGCCCTGTTGGCGATTGCCTGTCTCCTGTTGGGCGGCGTTACCGGCGAACTGCTGCGGATCGAGCAGCGCCTGGATGGATTGGCCGAGACCCTGCGGCAGAAATTGCGCTCCAGTTCCGAACGCTTCGTCGAGGGATTCGTAACCGCGACCCTGTTGTATCTGACTGGAGCGATGACGATTGTCGGTTCGATCCAGGATGGCACGGTGGGCGATCCCAGCGTGTTGCTGATCAAATCATTGCTGGATGGCGTGGCCTCGGTCGCGCTGGCCTCGTCGCTGGGGATCGGCGTGATGTTCTCGGCTCTGCCGGTGCTGCTGGTGCAGGGCGGCATCACCCTGCTGGCGGCGCACCTGGCGTTCCTGTCGCAACCGGCAGTGCTGGATGCCGTGAACGCCACCGGTGGGTTGCTGATTCTCGGCATCGGAATCAATTTGCTGGAAATCAGTCGGATTCACGTCGGCAATCTGCTGCCGGCGCTGCTGTACGCCATCGTCGGCGCGCTGCTGTTTCCCTGAGTCGGAGGTCTGCCATGAATCCCTTCCTGAAGCGCGCGGCACAGATCACCGCATTCGTTATTCTGGCCGGCCCGGTTGCGGCGCTGGCCCAGCAGAAACCGGCGGAACCGCCGCCGATGCCGGTCAAGGCCGAGCCGGTGACTCGCGCAACCCTGAACGTCGAGGTCACGGCAGTCGGTACGCTGCGGGCTGACGAAACGGTCATGATTCGCCCGGAAATCGCGGGCCGGGTGGTGGTCATCCATTTCAAGGAAGGCCAGGCGGTGAACGCCGGCGATTCGTTGGTTACCCTGGATCAGGATGAATACAAGGCGCAACTGGCCGGCAGCGCCGCCCAGGTCGGGTTGGAAGAGAGCAGCTACCGACGCTTGCAGGATTTGCAGCGCAAGAATCTGACCAGCCAGCAGAACCTCGACGAGACCAAGGCCCGGCTGGACGCGGCGCGCGCTCAGCAGGAGTTGAACCGGGTCCGGCTGGACCGGACCGTGATCCGCGCGCCGTTCGCCGGGACGGTGGGATTGCGGCTGGTCAGTCCCGGCGCTTACGTCAAGCCGGGCGAGGACATCGCCAATCTGGAAAGCCTGGGGGCGATGAAGCTGGATTTCCGGGTGCCGGAAACCTATCTGGCGCGACTGGGCGTCGGACAAACGCTGGCGGTGCGGGTGGACGCCTATCCCGACCAGAGTTTCGAGGGGAACATTTACGCCATCGATCCGGCGCTGGACCCGGAAACCCGCACCGTCCTGCTGCGGGCGCGGTTGCCCAACAAGGGCAACAAGTTGCGGCCGGGCCTGTTCGCCCGGGTCAGCCTGATTCTGGAGCGGCGGGAGAATGCCCTGGTGGCGCCGGAGCAGGCTATCGTGCCGGTGGGGCAACAGACCTTCGTGTACCGGGTGGTGGACGGCAAGGCGGTGATGACCCCGGTCAAGCTGGGGCTGCGCCGGCCCGGCCAGGTGGAGATTCTCGAAGGCTTGAACGCCGGCGACCAGGTGGTCACCGACGGGCAACTCAAGATCCGCGACGGCGCAGCGGTGACGGTGCAACCGCCGCCGGGGATTCAGCCGCCGGGCGCGAACAAGGGGTAGGTCTGGGGCAAGGCGCGGGTGTCACTGGCCGAGAAGGTTTGTGCTGATGGTCCCAATTCCAAACGGTCACCGAAAAAATCGGGGTAAAGAGCGGCCAGACGGGGGATGTGTTCCTTGGCTTGGAGAAAATAAGTCTCGTCGATTTCCACCCCGATAGCGTCATAACCGATGGCTTGAGCCGCTGCCACGGTTGAACCGGAGCCGAGGAAAGGATCGAGAATCACGCCGCGTCCCGCAGGCAACAGCGCTCGCGCCAGTATTCGCAAAAAATGTTGAGGTTTGAGGCACGGATGATCGCTGATCGCAGTTTCGACATCCGGGGTGCGTCCGCTGGCAATGGCTTCCGGCAGGGGCTTATCAACCGCCAGTCGCCGCAAGCCACCCGTTCCCCACCGCCGCAGGTTCTCCGCGACCGTGCGTTCGCCCAACGGCTTGCGAAACAGCATCCACGGTTCGCAGGCGCTGCGCGGCGTCACCGAAACCTCGGCGAACTCCTGCTCCGCGCCCTTGGGGCGATCTCCGCCGCGAAAACTGGTATAGAGCCGCATGATTGCGCCGCGCACTTCAAAATCCGCCTCGGCCATGCCGCTTTGCACCAGGTATTGCAGCATGGGATGGCCCGCCACGATCACATGCGCGCCCGGAACGAGGACGGGCATGAGCGCTTGCCCCCAGTCGCGCATATACTCGCGCAAGTTGGATTTTTCTCGCTGGGACAGGACGGTGAAACGCGGCAGGGGGTCGCGTCGGCAGCCGCCGAGGGTGGGCGGAATGCGCCAGACGCCGCCCCCCTTGCCGTTACGCAGCTTGTCCAGTTCTGGCCGCGAGAATTCGATCAGCCCGTAAGGCGGGTCGGTGAGGACGCCGTGAATGGAATTTCCAGGCTGGTCACGCAGCCAGTCGAAGCAGTCTGCATGGAAAATTTCGTAGCTCATGGTGTCTCAATGCTAATTCAACGATAGTTTCAGGCAGTTTAACCCCAGTTCGGTCATCGCCCATGTTCCTCCCCGAAGTCTCCATCAAGCGCCCGGTCTTGGCGACGGTGATGA
>ERZ1645187.590-NODE-590-length-35613-cov-8.564261_pt1 | contig 35613 bp, 30 predicted proteins | sample MGYA00575352_ERZ1645187 | MGnify/ENA primary metagenome ERZ1645187 (study PRJEB40837, sample SAMN11349314) | freshwater sediment metagenome | isolation source: river sediment | host: Sediment | place: India: Wazaribad , New Delhi | collected 2017-02-21 ... | reverse complement strand
CCAGGCGCTGGAGCCGGGGGCCTATCTGGACGAAACCGAACTGTCCGAGGCCTATGGCATTTCGCGCCCGCCGCTGCGCGAGGTGCTGCGGCAGTTGTCGGGCGAAGGCTATGTCGTGTTGCACGAAAACCGGGGCGCGCAAGTGGCGCCGATGACGCACAAGACCCTGCGCAACTTCTTTGTCGCCGCGCCGATGATCTATGCCGCCACCACCCGGCTTGCCGCCGAACATGCCACGCCGGCGCAGGTCGTGCGGTTGAAGGAATGCCAGTGGGCGTTTCGGCAGGCGATTCGCAATGGCGATGCGGCCGAACGCGCCGTTGGCAACCAGCGGTTCCATTCGATCATCGGCGAGATGGCCGACAATGAATTCCTGATGCCCAGCCTGCGGCGCCTGCTGATCGACCACACGCGCATCGGCATGACCTTTTACGACCCGCGCAAGACCGACATGGCCTGTGTCTCGGCCACGGCGGCCGACCAGCACGACCAGTTCATCGCCCTGATCGAAGCGGGCGATGCCGATGCCGCCGCCGATCTGGCGGTGGCGCACTGGGAGCTGTCACGCGCCCAGATCGAAAGTTTCGTCACACCCGCCAGCATCCGTTATCCGCTGGGCCGCGCGCCCGGCGCCGAGGAACAACGAGGAGCCTCATGAAATTCGAAGGAATCTACACGCCGGCCATCACGCCACACCGCGAGGATGGCAGCATTGATCGCGATGCCTTTGTGGCACAACTGGAATACCTGATCGCCTCGGGGGTGCATGGCATCATCAACGGCGGCTCGACCGGCGAATACTATGCCCAGTCGATGGAAGAGCGGTTGGAGATGGCCAGCCTTGCCCGCGAGGTCACCAAAGGCCGCACCCATCTGATGGTCGGCACCGTGGCGATCCGGCTGGAAGACAGCATCACCATGGCCGAACATGCGGCAAAGATCGGGGCGGACAGCATCCTTGTCGGCTCCCCGCCCTATTCCGTGCCGACCGAGCGCGAAAACGCGCTGAACGCGCTGGCCATCGACCGCGCGGCCGATCTGCCGATCATGCTGTACAACTACCCCGGCCGCATGGGCATCAACATGGGCGAAGAATTCCTTGACCGCGTGGGCCGCAGCCGCAACTTCTGCGCGATCAAGGAAAGCTCGGGCGACATCAACCGCGTCCACCTTCTGGCCCGCGATTACCCGCATATCCAGATGTCCTGCGGCATGGACGATCAGGCGCTGGAGTTCTTTGCCTGGGGTGGTCGCAGCTGGGTTTGCGGCGGGTCGAACTTCCTTCCGGCCGAACATATCGCGCTGTGGCAGGCCTGCGCCGTCGAGGGCAATTTCGACAAGGGCCGCCGGATCATGTCGGCCATGATGCCCTTGATGCGGGTTCTGGAACAGGGCGGCAAGTTCATCCAGTGCATCAAGCACGGCTGCGAGATGATGGGCCAATATGCCGGCCCGCCGCGCCCGCCGCTGAAGCCGCTGAACAAGGACGACAAGCGCCAGCTGGAACAGACCGTGCGCGTGCTCAAAACCACCATCGCCAAGATTGTCGCGGAGTAAGGCCCATGACCCTTCTGACCACCGAAGAATACAAGGCCATCGCGGCCGGTCTGTCCTTTCCGACGCAGGCCTTTATCGATGGCAAGTTCTGCCCGGCGAAATCCGGCAAGACCTTTGACACCGTAAACCCCGCCACCGGCGCTGTGCTGGCACAGGTGGCCGCCTGCGGGCCGGAAGATGTGGATTTCGCCGTGCAGAAGGCCCGCGATGCCTTTGAAGATGGCCGCTGGTCGCGCCTGCACCCGCGCGATCGCAAAGAGGCGCTGATCCGGCTGGCCAAGCTGGTCCGCCGCAATGCACGCGAGTTGGCGGTCATGGAATCGCTGGATTCCGGCAAGACGATTTTCGACTGCGAAACCGTCGATGTGCCCGAAACCATCAACTGCCTGACCTGGCATGCCGAGCTGATCGACAAGATCTATGATCAGGTGGCGCCTGCGTCTGACAACCACATCGCCATGATCGTGCGCGAACCGGTGGGTGTGGTGGGGCTGGTGCTGCCGTGGAACTTTCCGCTGCTGATGCTGGCGTGGAAGATCGGCCCGGCCTTGGCGGCGGGCTGCTCGATCATCGTCAAGCCGGCGCTGGAAACCAGCCTGACCGCGCTGCGCATGGCCGAACTGGCGATGGAGGCTGGCATCCCCGCTGGCGTGTTCAACGTGCTGCCCGGCGGCGGCGCCGAGGCGGGCGAGCCGATCGGCCGCCACATGGACATTGATGCCGTGTCTTTCACCGGATCAACCGCGACCGGACGGCGTTTCCTGAAATACGCCGGCGAATCGAACCTGAAGGAAGTCACGCTGGAGATGGGCGGCAAGAACCCGGCCGTGGTGCTGGATGATGCCGAAAACCTGGACCGGGTGGCGGCGCATATCGTCAACGGCGCCTTCTGGAACATGGGCGAGAATTGCTCGGCCTCGTCGCGGCTGATCGTGCAGAAGGGGGTGAAGGACGCGCTTCTGGAGCGCATCTATGCCCATGCCCGCGAATGGCCGATGGGCGATCCCCTGGACCCGGTGAACCGTGTGGGGGCCTTGGTCTCGAAGGCGCACTATGACAAGGTTGCCTCTTACCTTGGCAAAGGCCCCAAGGTTCTGATGGGCGGCAAGGCCGATGCGGGTTTTGTGGAGCCCACCATCCTTGAGGTTGCTCGTGACGCCAAACAGGCCCGCGAGGAAATCTTCGGGCCGGTCCTGTCGGTGTTGACCGTTGACAGCTTTGACGAGGCGATTGCCTTGGCCAATGACACGGAATACGGGCTTGCCGCCTCGATCTTCACCGCGAATGTCAAACGCGCGATCCGTGGCGCGCGTGCCATCCGGGCGGGGACTGTGACGGTGAATTCCTTTGGCGAGGGCGATATCTCGACCCCCTTCGGCGGCTTCAAGCAGTCGGGCTTTGGCGGGCGTGACAATGGCATCCACGCCCATGACCAGTATACGCAACTGAAAACCATCTGGGTCGATCTGGCCGATGATGTGGATGAGGCTGTTTGAATGACCAACTACACCGCGCGGCGGACGCCTCTTCACCGTGGCCCCGCCGCATGGTCGGCGATCCTGCCGGGGCAGCCTGCCCCGGTGGTGCTGGACGCCGATCAGACCGTTGACTTTGCCCTGATCGGCGGCGGCTTTGCCGGCCTTTCCGCCGCGCGGCGCCTGCAGCAGTTGAACCCCGGCGCGCGCATTGCGGTGCTGGAGGCCAGCCGTCTGGCCGAAGGCGCCTCGGGCCGCAATTCGGGCTTCATGATCGACCTGCCGCACGAATTGCAGTCAGACGATTACGCCGGCCATGGCGATGACCGGGCGATGATCGACATGAACCGGGGCGCCATCGCCTTTGCCGCCGATGTGGTGGCCGATTATGGCATCGACCCGAACTTCTTTGACCGGGCCGGCAAGGTGAACGGTGCGGCCAGCGAAAAGGCCGATGCGCTGAACCGGTCCTATGCCGAACACCTGAAAACCATCGGCGAGGGCAGCGAGTATCTTGATGCCCGCGCCATGACCGAATTGACCGGCAGCCGGCACTATGTCTCGGGTCTTTACACCCCCGGCACGGTGATGCTGCAGCCGGCCGGGTATATTCGCGGCTTTGGCGAGGGGCTGCGGCGTCACGGCGTGGGGGTTTACGAGAACACTCCGGTTCTGGGCATTGACCGTCAGGGCAAGGGCTGGCTGGTGAAAACGCCCAAGGCCCGGGTTACGGCGGCAAAGGTGATCTTCACCAACAACGGCCAGCTGGAAAGCTTTGGCTTTGCCAAGAACCGGCTGATGCATGTGTTCCTTTACGCCTCGATGTCGGTGGATCTTCCCGCGGAGGCGCTGCGCGCGCTTGGCGGGCAGCCGCGCTGGGGCATCACCCCTTCGGACCCGATGGGCACCACCATGCGCCGCATCGACAGCGGTCAGGGCGGCAACCGCATCATCACCCGCACCTGCGCCACTTTCGAGCCGGGCATGGTCGCCTCGGAGGCCAGTCTGCGCCGCACCGCCGCCGTGCATCGCCAGAAATTCGACGACCGCTTTCCGCAACTGCGCGGCGCGAAGATGGAGTTTGTCTGGGCGGGCCACCTGTGCCTTTCAAAGAATGCCGTCGCGGTGATGCGGCAGCTGGACGACGGCCTTTATGCCGGATGCGTGCAAAACGGCCTTGGCACGGCGCGCGGCACGCTGACCGGGATCGGCGCGGCGGAACTGGCCAGCGGCGTGCAAAGCGCGATCACCCGGCATTTCACCGCCGAGGCCGAGCCCGCCAGACTGCCGCCACAGCCGTTTTCAACAATCGGCGCCAATGTCTTCCTGCGCTGGAAGGAATGGCGGGCGGCAGCGGAATAGCGGCGGCGCTGGCGGCCGCTAAAGGCTGGCCGCCAGCCTTGCGCCCTGATCGATGGCACGCTTGGCGTCCAGCTCGGCCGCGACATCGGCCCCGCCGATGACATGGGCCTCGATCCCCGCCGCGATCAGTCGATCGTAAAGCCCACGCTCAGGCAACTGCCCCGCGCACAAGACCACGTCATCCACCGCCAGCAGCTCTGCCTTGCCATCGCGGGTGATCCACAGACCCTCGTCGGTGATGCGGTCATAACTGACGCCACCCAGCATCTTCACCCCCTTGGCCTGCAGGGCGGCACGGTGAATCCAGCCGGTGGTCTTGCCAAGGCCGCGCCCCGGCTTTTCCGCCTTTCGCTGCAAGAGCCAGACCTGACGGGCTGGCGGCTCGGGTGCCGGAACGGCCAGACCGCCGGGCGTCAGCGCAGGGTCGCCCACCCCCCATTCGCGCCGCCATTCCTCGGGGTGGAGCGTGGCGGAATGGCCGCCCGCCACCAGAAACTCGGCCACGTCAAAGCCGATGCCACCGGCTCCAATGACGGCCACACGGGGGCCGACCTTGGCCCCTTTCAGCACATCGATATAGCCCAGGGCGCACGCCTGCCCCGGAATTCCTGGATCACGCGGGCTGACACCCGTGGCCACCACCACGGAATCAAAGCCCGCAAGGTCGGCCACCTCCACCGCCCTGCCCAGACGCACATCAACCCCAAGACGCGGCACCTCATGCGTGAACCAGTCGACCAGACCGTGGAACTCCTCTTTGCCCGGAACCTGTCGGGCAAGGTTCAGCTGCCCGCCCAGCGCGCCGGCCTTGTCGAACAGCACCACCTTGTGCCCGCGCTGCGCGGCCACCATGGCGCACATCATCCCCGCAGGCCCCGCCCCCACCACGGCCAGCCGCTTGGGCGCCCCGGTGGGCGCATAGCTGAGAACCGTCTCATGGCAGGCCCGCGGGTTCACAAGGCACGAGGTCAGCTTGCCGCTGAACGTATGGTCCAGACATGCCTGGTTGCAGGCGATGCAGGGCGCGATTTCCCGCGCCCGCCCCGAAGCTGCCTTGGCCACGAAATCCGGATCCGCAAGGAAGGGCCGCGCCATGCTGACCATGTCGGCCATGCCATCGGCCAAAAGCGCCTCCCCCACCTCGGGCGTGTTGATCCGGTTCGAGGTGATGACGGGAATCCCCACGACCTGCCGCAAGCGCCCCGTCAGATGAGCAAAGGCCGCGCGGGGAACGCTGGTCGCAATGGTCGGCACCCGCGCCTCATGCCAGCCGATGCCGGTGTTCAAAAGGCTGGCCCCCGCCCCTTCGATCGCGCGGGCCAGTGTCACCACCTCGTCCCAGGTCTGGCCATTGGGGATCAGGTCGATCAGGGAAATCCGGTAGATCACGATGAAATCCGGCCCCACCGCCGCCCGCACCCGGGCCACCACCTCGACCGGAAGGCGGATGCGGTTTTCGTAAGGCCCGCCCCAGCGGTCGTTGCGGCGGTTGGTATGGGTGACAAGGAACTGGTTCAGGAAATAGCCCTCGCTGCCCATCACCTCCACCCCGTCATAGCCTGCCTCTTTCGCGCGGACGGCGGCCGTGACGATATCGGCGATCTGCTTTTCGATGCCCTCTTCGTCCAGCTCCTTGGGGGCAAAGGGCGAGATCGGCGATTTCACCGCGCTGGCCGAAACGCAGTCCGGCCCATAGGCATAGCGGCCCGCATGCAAGATCTGCATGGCAATCCGCCCGCCCGCCTGATGCACCCGGTCCGTCACCTGCCGGTGGTTTTCGATGTCTCGCGCCGTGAACAGGCCCGCCGCGCCGGGAAACACCCCCCCTTCGCGGTTCGGTGCCATACCGCCCGTCACCATCAGCCCAACGCCCCCCCGCGCCCGGGTGGCATAGAATTCAGCCACGCGGTTCCAGTCGCCGGTTTCTTCAAGGCCCGTGTGCATCGACCCCATCAGAACCCGGTTCTTCAAGGTGACCTGGCCCAGATCAAGCGGGGCAAGCAGATGGGGATATACGGTCATGACGGTCCTCCTGACGGCACTTTGCACGGCGTGCCGCCCGCTGTCATGGGCAACGCCGCGTCACGCGGTTGACCGCCGCGCCACATGATCCTATCCCTGCCGCGTGATGCAAGGGGGACAGATGCCAGAGCTTTTCGCCTATACCGACGGTGCCTGTTCGGGCAATCCCGGCCCCGGCGGCTGGGGTGTGCTGATGATCGCCCGCGAAGGCGGCGCCGTGGTGAAAGAGCGCGAACTGTCGGGGGGCGAGCCTGCCACCACCAACAACCGGATGGAGCTGATGGCCGCCATCTCGGCGCTGGAGGCGCTAAGCCGCGATGTCGCAATCACCATCGTCACCGACAGCGCCTATGTGAAGAACGGCGTGACCGAATGGATCCACAGCTGGAAGCGGAACGGCTGGCGCACGGCCGCAAAGGCTCCGGTCAAGAATGCCGAGCTTTGGCAGCGGCTGGATGCGGCGCAGGCCCGCCACAAGGTGACCTGGAAGTGGATCAAGGGCCACGCGGGCCATGCCGAGAACGAGCGCGCCGACGCGCTGGCCCGCGCCGGGATGGCTCCGTTCAAGGGTTAAGGGTCACGCCAAAGGCCCGCACGAGCAACACCTGCCCCGAAACCTGCAAGGCCTCATCGGCAAGGATGAGGTCACCCGCACGCATCGCACGGCCATTCACCACGGCCGAACCCAGCCCATAGACGGCCAGCAGATCCCCCGGCAGAAGATGCAGCTGTCCGGTGACGACGGCCACTTCAGGGCGGGGAAGCGCGCGGTCGGTCATCACGTTGAAATCATCCGACGGCACCGAAACGCCCGTGGCCCGCAGCGGCACATCGCCTGCAAAGGCCACCGGCACCAAAGGCCGCGCCGACAGTTGAACCCCCGCGCCCGCCAGATCGAACCCGGGGCCGGTCAGCACCGTCAGGTTCCGCTCGATATTCGGAAAGATCGAGAAATCGCCGTTCTCTACCACCGAGGCGCGTGACAGCCGCAACCGCAGCCGCCCGCCCTCCTCCAGCCGCAGCATCTCAATCGTCGTGCCCTTGCCGTTGACCCAAGGCATGGCGGTATAGTCAGCGGGGGTCAGGTGGCGGATCATTCGGCGGCCTGTGGTCCAAGAATCGGGCTGGGATCGTTCGGCTTCAATTCCTCAAAATCGAAATTGTCCAGCCGCGCCGCGCGTTTGCCTGCCCGTTCGGCGGCGGTGGAAATGCCGTCAAGGTCCTGGCGGGCCTGATTGAAATGGGTGTTCAGCTTGTCCACCCGCTCTACCACGATTTCCACATCGCGGTGCAACTGACGCAGCGCGGTGCGAATCGCACCTGCCTGTTCGCGCATCCGGGCATCCTTCAGCACGGCGCGGATGGTGTTCAGCGTGGCCATGCAGGTGGTGGGCGATACGATCCAGACCCTTGCTGCGAAACCCTCGCGCACCACTTCGGAGAAATTCGCATGCAACTCGGCATAGACCGCCTCGGAGGGCAGGAACATCAGCGCTCCACCGGCGGTTTCGCCTTCAAGGATGTATTTCTCGGCAATCGCCTTGATATGGACGCGCACCGCGCCGCGCAAAAGCGTCTGCGCCTCGGCCAGGGCACGGGGATTGTCGGCCCGGCGCAGGGCCTCATAGGCCTCCAGCGGGAATTTGGCGTCAATCACGATGGGGCCGGGCGGGCTTGGAAGGTGGATCAGGCAATCGGCCCGCTTGCCGTTCGAAAGCGTCGCCTGCATCGTATAGGCATCCGCCGGCAGCGCCTTTTGCACGATGTCGTGCAACTGAATCTCGCCAAAGGCGCCACGGGTCTGCTTGTTGGCAAGAATATCCTGCAGGCTGAGCACGTTGCCGGACAGCTTCTCGATATTGGCCTGCGCCTTGTCGATGGTTTCCAGCCGCTGCTGCAACTCGCCCAAGCTGCGCGCAGTGCGGGTGGCGGTGCCGTGCAGGCTTTCGCCCATCTGCCGCGTCACCTCGGCCAGACGCTGCTCCATCACCTGCAGCATGGCCGATTGGCTGACGGCCTGATTTTCCGAGACATGGTGCAAGCCGCCTGCCAGACGCTCCTGCCCTTCCGACAGCGCCTGCACGCGGCTTGCCATCCAGGCCACTTCGCGCATCAGGGGCTCGGCCGCCTTGGCTGACCGCCCGGCGCTGCGCAGCGTCAGGAGGAGGAGGCCGACAAGCAGCGCGAGAAGGCCCCCGACGACCAGCACTTCGGAGGAATTCCAGGCATAGCTTTGTCCGAACAGGGTGATCATCTGCGGCCGAACAACCGTTCGATATCGTGCAACTTCAACTCCACATAGGTTGGCCGCCCGTGGTTGCATTGGCCCGAATGGGGCGTCGCCTCCATTTCGCGCAAGAGGGCGTTCATCTCGTCCGGCCGCAGACCGCGGCCCGAGCGGACCGAGCCATGGCAGGCCATGCGCGACAGGATCGCCTCGATCTTTGCCTGCAGGCTGTCGCTGCGGCCCAAGTCGGCCAATTCATCCAGCACATCGCGCAACAGGTCCGCGGCTGAAACCGCACCCAGAATGGCGGGCGTTTCGCGCACCGCCACGGCCGCGCCGCCAAAGGGTTCGATCGCGAGGCCAAGCCGCGCCAGTTCTTCGGCATGGTCCAGAAGGCGGCTGGCATCGGTGGGCGACAGTTCGACGATCTCGGGGATCAGCAGCGCCTGCGCCTTGATGCCGGCCTCGGCCATCTGCCGCTTCAGCCGCTCATAGACCAGCCGTTCATGCGCGGCGTGCTGATCGACGATCACCATGCCGCGCGCGGTTTGCGCGACGATGTAATTGCCGTGAAGCTGCGCCTTGGCGGCGCCCAGCGGATAGGCCTCTTCGTCGGCCTGCGGCCGCTCATCGGCGGGCTCTACCCGCGCCAGAGGGGTTTCGGCAAAGCCGGTGCTGGCAGGGGCCTGCCATTCGGCAGCCCGGGCAAAGCTGGCCTGCGAGGGGCGATCCATCTGATAGATGCGCGGGGCCATCGCCTGCGCCGCCGCTTCGGGCCGGAGCGCGGCAAGCGTCGCATCGGCCACCGTGGTGCTGGCGCGATGGCCCGCTCCCGACAGCGCGGTGCGCAGGCCGGTGATGATCAGGCTGCGCGCCGCCTCGGGCTCGCGGAACCGCACCTCGGACTTTGCCGGATGCACGTTTACATCCACCCGCTCGGGGTCGCAGATCAGGTTCAGCACGGCGGCCGGATGCCGGTCCCGCGACAGGAAGTCGAAATAGGCCACCCGCAGCGCGCCCAGAAGCATGCGGTCCAGCACGGGACGGCCGTTCACAAAGACGAACTGCTGCACCGAAGAGCCACGCGAATAGGTCGGCAGCGCGGCATATCCCGTCAGCCGCAGCCCGTCGCGTTCGACGTCGATCTTCAGCGCATTGGTGGTGAAGTCAGCGCCCAGAATTCCGCTCAGTCGGCCATGAAGCGCGTCGAAGAAATCGCCCGACTGCGGATCGGCGCGGAAAATGACGCGAGGGGCCGCGCCTTCGACCACCTCCGACAGGGTAAATCCGACCGAAGGTTCGGCCATGGCCAGCCGCCGCACCACCTCGGCAATCGCCTGCGCCTCGGCCCGGTCGGTCCGCAGGAATTTCAGCCGCGCGGGCGTGGCATAGAAGAGGTCGCGCAGCTCGATCACGGTGCCTTTTTGCGCCGCCGCCGGGCGTGGGCCGGTCATCTGACCGCCCGCCACGGTGATCTGCGCGCCCTCGCCGCCCTCGACCCGGCTGGTGACGGTCAGCCGACCCACCGCGCCAAGGCTGGCCAGCGCCTCGCCGCGAAAACCGAAGGAGCGGATGTTGAGAAGGTCGGACCCGTCGATCTTGGAGGTCGCGTGCCGCGCAACGGCCAGAGGCAGATCTTCGGCGGTCATGCCGCAGCCGTCATCGGTGACGCGGATCAGCACCTTGCCGCCCACCGCGTAATCCACCGCGATGCGCCGCGCGCCGGCGTCCAGCGCGTTTTCAACCAGCTCCTTGACGGCCGAGGCGGGGCGTTCCACCACCTCGCCGGCCGCGATGCGGTTAATGGCCGCCTCATCCAAGGGGCGGATCACCGGCCGGGACGAACCGGATATGTTGGGGTCATGCAGCGTCATACCGCAAAGGATAGCAGGCCCTGCCGGGCAAGGCCACAGATTCGGGCCGAAAGGCTATTCGGTCGCCTCGACCCCCACCGGTTCGCCCACCACCACGAAGGACAGGTTTTCGGGCTTCATCAGCCGGGCGGCGACACGGCGGATGTCCTGCATCGTGACGGCGTTCACCTTGTCATTGCGGGTTTTCGGATAGTCTGACGGCAGGCCCAGCATCTGCATGCCGACCAGAATGTTGGCAATCGCCCCATTGCCGTCAAAGCGCAGGGGATAGGCGCCGGTCATGTAGGTTTTCGCCGTGGCCAGCTCTTCCTCGGTCACGCCGTCCTTGGCCATGCGCGCCCATTCTGCGCGCACCACGTCAATCGCCTCGGCCACCTTTTCATTGCTGGCCTGAAACTGCCCCGTCCATTCCGCCGACAGGTCACGACTGGCCAGCCCCGTGCCAATTCCATAGGTCAGCCCGCGCTTTTCGCGGACCTCTTGCATCAGCCGGGCCGAGAACCGCCCGCCCCCCAGAATGTCGTTGAGCAGGGTGGCGGCAAAGAAATCCGGATCGTCAAAGCCGATGCCGCTGTGACCGAACAGCACCACCGATTGCGGGCCGGGGAAAGGCTGAACCGTGACGCCGCCCTGTTCGTTCAAAACCGCCTTGGGCGGCATCGGCCATCCGGTAGCAGGCAGCCCGGCCAGCAATTCGTCCAGAAGCGCGCCCAGCTCTGCCGCCGAAATGTCGCCCGCCGCGGCCACATACAGCCGGTCCCGCGCGATTGCCCCCTGCCAGGCCGCCAGCACATCGTCGCGCGTCAGCGCCGTGACGCTGTCGATCGTGCCATCGCCGGAGGAGCCATAAGGATGGTCGCCATAGCCCCGCGCACGGGCAATCTTGCCGGCAATTGCGCCGGGATCCTGCTCTTCGGCGCGCAGGCCGGCCAGAACCTGGCCCTTCACCCGATCAACCGCGTCAGCATCAAAGCGCGGCGCGGTCAGGGCCTGCCGCAAAAGGTCAACCGCCGCCGCGCGGTTTTCGGTCAGCGCCTGCAGCGAGACCGAAATCTCGTCGGCCCCCGCGCCAAAGCCGATCTTGGCCGCCAGACCATCACGCGCGGTGGCAAAGCCTTGGGCGTCCATCTCGCCCGCGCCTTCCTCCAGCGTGGCGGCCATCAGGTTCACCGCCCCGCGCTTGCCCGGCTGGTCCAGCGAGGTGCCGCCGCGAAAGCGCAACTCCAGCGCCATGAAGGGGATGTTGTGATCTTCCACGAGCCAAGCCTTGATGCCACCGGGCGAGGTGACTTCCTGAATGGCGATCTCGGCGCGCAGGGGTGTGGCCAGCGCCAGCAGGAACAGGGCGATGCGCAGCATCATTCGGTGGCCTCCTCTGCCTTGGCAGGCGCTTGCAGCCAGCCGGTGACGGCGCGGCGTTTGTCAAACACTTCGGCTGCGGCCGCCATGATTTCGTCCTCGGTGACCGATTGCAGGATGTCGGGCCAATCCTGCACGTCCTTCACCGTCAGGCCCACTGCCAACGCCTGCCCATAGACCTGCGCCAGACCTTCGGCACTGTCGCGGCCATAGATGGTGGCGGCGCGGACCTGCGTCTTGATCCGGGCCAACTCGTCAGGATCAACGCCGTCCTTCAGAAAGCCGGCAATCACCTCGTCCAGCGCCGCCTCGGCCTCGGCCAGCGACACGCCCGGAACCGGCATGACATAGACACCGAAAGTATCGGGATCGACCGTGGTTCCGTCATAGAAGGCCGCCGACCAGGTTGCGACGCCGCGTTTGAACTGCAAGTCGCGCGCAAGAACCGAGGTGGTGGGATTGCCGCCCAGAACCTCGGCCAGAAGCGTCAGCGCCGCCGCCTTGCGCTGGTCACCGGGGTTGCGCTCGGCCGCCAGATAGCTGCGGATGACATAGGGTTCCGACACCCGTTCGTCCTGCAGGACGATGCGCCGTTCGCCCAGTTGCGGCGGTTCGGTCGGGCGGAGGCGCGGGGCGATGTCGGCCGAAGGTTCCAGCGGGCCGTAATGGGTTTCGGCCAGTTTCAGCGCCTGATCTGGGGTCACATCGCCCGCCACCACCACAATCGCGTTGTTCGGCGCGTAATTGGCACGATAGAAGGCCAGCGCATCCTCTCGCGTCAGGGCCTTGATCTCGTGCATCCAGCCGATGACGGGGCGACCGTAGGGATGGTTCATGAATTGCGCCGCCGCCATCTGCTCGTTCAAAAGCGCGCCCGGATCGCTGTCCGTGCGCTGGCCGCGTTCCTCGACGATGACCTGGCGTTCGGTCACCACATCCTCTTCGGACAGCGTCAGATCGCGCATCCGGTCGGCCTCCATCTGCATCATCAGATCCAGACGATCAGTGGCAACCCGTTGAAAATAGGCGGTATAGTCATAGCTGGTAAAGGCGTTGTCATTGCCGCCCTGCGCCTCGACCGTGGCCGAGAATTCGCCCGGGGCCAGATCGTCCGTGCCCTGGAACATCAGATGTTCAAAGAAATGCGCGATGCCGGAATGGCCCGGCGCCTCATCCGCCGCGCCGATGCGATACCAGACCATCTGCGTGACCACCGGCGCCCGGTGATCCTCGATCACCACCAGTTCCAGCCCGTTGTCCAGCGTGAAGGTCGATACCTCATTGGCCCAAAGCGGCGCTGCCGACAGACCAAGGGCAAGGGCGGCAAGGGACAGACGCATCGGGAAACCTCGGGCAAGGGCATGGTTGCCCGGAACCTAGGCCAGACGACCGGACGGCGAAAGCCCGTTGGCGTGAATGTGATGGAAAACCGGCGCCTTAACGCTCGCCCGCCTTGCGGGGCGGGGCCGAGGGCGTGCCTGCGCCCGCCGCGCGCCAGCGTTCCAACTCGGACTGCTGGTCAAGCGCTTGCTTGCGATAGGCGCGGTAATAGACGTTGGTGCCGAACAGGCGCTCCAGCAGCCGTCCATTGTTCTTGCGACGGTATTCCACATCAGCCGCGGCAAGGGTCGGGCGGATGTCGCCCGAGACGCCCGCGCGCCCGGCATAGGCCAGAAGCGCGCCATCGGCGGCCGGCACATTCTCGCTGGCCGTGCGGGGGGTGCCGCCCAGCGCCAGAACGGCATCATCCTTGGGTCGCTGGTCGGTGCGGTTTTCGCCGCCCGGCGTGGGTTCGGGCAGGGCCGCCAGATCTTCGGGCATTTCCAGAGGCTTGGGCGGCACGATGGAAAATTCGTCCGGCCCATTGGTGGAGGAGCGCAGGTTCATCAGTTGCGGCGGCTTGTCGCGCGCGCCACCGCATCCGGCAACCGCCAGCAGCGAAGCACCCGCAATCGCGAGAACCAAACGTGCTGCCGTCATGCCTGCCTCCTTTGTCCCCTTGCGGGCTGTTCGGACCTTCTAACGCAAAGCCCCGCCCGCGTCACGGGGTGTTATCGGGCCTTGCGCGCGCCTCTGCCAGTCTGGCCTTTCCCGGTAAAGAGAACAAGACCGACCGCCCCGACAAAGATCGCAATATCCGCGACGTTGAAGGCATAGGGGTTTTCGATGCCGCAACAAGACATGTTCAGGAAATCGGCCACATAACCATAGGCGACGCGATCAATGACATTGCCGGCCGCGCCCCCTACCAGAAGCCCGGCCGAAATCATGCCCCAGCGGCCGAAGCCATCGCGCTTGGCCCAGCGGATCACCCAGGCTGAAATGGCCACGGCAAGCAGGATCAGCAGCCAGCGCGTGATTTCGGAATGCCCTGCCAGCAGGCCGAAATTCACCCCGCGATTCTCGGCCCAGCGAAAGTTCAGCAGGGGGTCAATCACATCGACCTCGCCCCGGTTGCGCAGGTCAAGCCCGTGGATCACGGCCAGCTTGCTGCCCTGATCCAGCAGAAACGACAGAACGGCGGTCAGAGCCAGAACGCGCATGGGCCCTCAGTGCCGGAAATGCCGCTGGCCGGTGAACACCATGGCCAACCCCGCCTTGTCGGCGGCCTCGATCACGGCGGCGTCGTTCATGCTGCCGCCGGGCTGGATCAGCGCGGTTGCCCCGGCCTCGGCCGCCGTCAGCAGGCCATCGGGGAAGGGGAAAAACGCATCCGACGCCACGACAGAGCCAATGGTGGGCGATTGGGGCAGGCCCAGCACCTCGGCCATGTCCTGCGCTTTGCGGGCGGCGATCCGGGTGCTGTCAACGCGGCTCATCTGGCCCGCACCGACGCCCACGGTCGCGCCATCCTTCACATAGACGATCGCGTTGGACTTGACGTGTTTGGCGACCTTCCAGGCAAAGAGCAGATCGGCCAGCTCGGCCTCGGTGGGGGCGCGTTTGGTCACGACCTTCAGATCGGCGGCAGTGATGGTATCAACGTCGCCATCCTGCACAAGGAACCCGCCCGCGACCTGACGGAAGGAAAGCCCGCCGGTTTTCGCATCGGGCAGGCCGGCGGTGGTCAGAAGCCGCAGGTTCTTTTTCGCGGCAAAGATCGCCTTGGCCTCGTCGCTGGCGCCGGGGGCAATGACGACCTCGGTGAAGATCTTGACGATTTCCTCGGCCGTCGCGGCATCCAGCGGCTGGTTCAGCGCCACGATCCCGCCAAAGGCAGAGGTCTGGTCACACTGATAGGCGCGTTTATAGGCCTCCAGAAGGGTCGCCCCCTTGCCCACGCCGCAGGGGTTGGCGTGTTTGATGATGGCGCAGGCGGGGCCTTGGCCGGCAAACTCGGCCACCAGTTCAAAGGCGGCGTCGGTGTCATTGATGTTGTTATACGACAGTTCCTTGCCCTGCCATTGGCGCGCGGTGGCAACGCCTTCGCGGCGCGATCCGTCGGTATAGAAGGCCGCCCCCTGATGCGGGTTTTCGCCATAGCGGAGCGGCTGGGCCAGCTTGCCCGCGAAGGACCGGTAACGCGGGGCGGTGTCTTTCAACTCGCCAGCCAGCCAGGTGCTGACGGCGGTGTCATAGGCGGCGGTGCGGGAATAGGCGGTCAGCGCCAGTTTCTGGCGGAAGGCCAGCGTGGTTGCGCCGTTGTTGGCCTTCATCTGGTCAACCAGCTGGGCATAGTCGCATGGATCGGTGACCACGGTGACAAAGCGGTGATTCTTGGCCGCCGCGCGGATCATCGCCGGGCCGCCGATGTCGATATTCTCGATACAGGTGGCGTGATCGGCGCCCTTGGCCACGGTTTCTTCAAACGGGTAAAGGTTGACGATCAGAAGATCGATCGGTTCGATCCCGTGGGCGGCCATGGCCAGAAGGTGTTCGTCGTCATCGCGCAGCGCCAGAAGCCCGCCATGCACATTCGGATGCAGGGTTTTCACCCGCCCGTCCATCATCTCGGGGAAGCCCGTGACATCCGACACATCGCGCACCTTCAACCCCGCCGTACGCAGCATGTTGGATGTGCCGCCGGTGGAAACCAGCTCCACCCCCATCGCAGACAGCGCGCGCGCAAGGTCCAGAAGGCCGGTCTTGTCGGAAACGGAAATCAGGGCGCGTCCGACATAGACATGATCGGTGGCGACGGGATGGGTCATGGCAGCCTCACCTCTTGGGGGACATCACAGGGGAACAGGCATCTCCCCCAGGTCCAGATCGCGGATGGCCAGCGGAGTATCCTGTGCCTTGGCCAAGGTCCAGCCCAGAGGCGTCTCAAAAGCCATCGCGCGGCCCGAAAGGACGATCTGCCGCGCCGGACGGGGCTTGAGCCGACCCTTTTGCAGATAAACCGAGGGTTCAAGCGACAGCTGTGCCGCCGAACTGTGCCGGAACACCCAGATTTCGCCGCTTTTCAGGGCAATCGACACGGCGCTGCCGCCAAGGTCCAGCGTGGCATCGGCATCGGGATGCAGGTGAAAGCGCAGCGCAAATCCGACGCCCGACAGGCGCCCCTCGGTCATCAGCCGCTCGAATCTGGCCTTTTGGGCCGGCGTGACGGCGATCAGGTCATCCTGTCCGATCAGGCGGCGGCCATCGGAAGAGAGCGTCAGGGTGCGCAGATGCGACAGGCCATGGGTCAGGGCCCAGCCGTCATGGCTGGCCGAAAAGAACGGCCCGCCCTCACCCGCGCCAAGGCGCAGGTGGTGCACCCTTGCCCGGTCCGACAGGATCTCGGACCCCGGTTTGAACCGCGACGAGGAAAAGCCCTCCAGCGCGAGGGTCGAATGGCTGGGCGTGGCGCGGCCTGCCAGCCGCCATTCAGGGCCAAAGGGTGCGCCAGACCCGCAAGAGACAATCAGCGGCCGCCGCCCGGACGTCAGCTCGAACGCCAGGGTCGAGGCATGGGCCGATCCGCCGGCCCGGCCCTCGGGCGGCGGGGCGGCGTCGATGATGACGCTGGTGCGCCCGCCTTGCAGCCGGGCAAAGCCCATGGCCAGACCCTGCCCGCCCGTTGCCCCGGGTTTCACCCCGGCCACCGAGAGGGCTTGCTCAAGCCGCCCCTCCATCCCGCGCCCACCACTGTGGAACCGCGCCAGCCCGCCATCGCAATGGCGCAGCGCCCGCAGCGTGGGCGCCATGCGCTCAATCGCCGCCACAAGCGGGTCAGGCACGCGCTGCCCCGCCTCGGACAGGGCTTTTTCGGCCCAGGTCAGAAGGGTGAAAACCTCAAGCAATTCTTCGGGGTTGCGGGTGGGAATGCCGCCTTGCCGATCAACCTCGCGCCCACATTCTGCCGCCAGCGCCGCAACGGCGGGGGCCACCAGCCGCTCCATCCCGGTCAGGGCCAGCCCGGCGATGACCAGCCCGACCAGCGCCTCGAACCGGGGCAGGCCCGGCGCCGCCTGCTTCCACCGCCAGGACAGAAAGACGGTCTGCGCGGTGATCTGGGCGAAATAGGCCTGCGATTGCGCCTTGTCGCGCCCGCTGAGCAAGAACAGCGCGTGGTTGATCCAGCGGATCAGCCGCCGGCCCGTCAGATCGGGCGACCAGCCAGGCCCCTTGCCCTTGCCAAAGCGTTCAATCCATTCCCACAGCCAGCCCTGCGCCCGCGCCCGCGCCAGCCCGTCACCCACCGCCGCCAGATCATCCAGCCAGACAAACCCATGCACATCATCGGCCTGTCCCGGATCGGGCTGGGCAATGTCCCACAGGCTTGCGCCCTTCAGTTCCACCAACTGCCCGCCGAACAGCACATTTCCGGCAATCAACTGCCGCCCGCGAGCGTAAAGCCCGATCGTCCGCGGCTCTGGCTGCGAGACAAAGCCGCTGGCCGGCTGTGCCCGCAGCGCACGCGCCACAGCCCAGCGATTGCCAAGACTGCCCTTTGCGGTCGGGTTCGGTTGGGGGGACATGGGTGAATGCTCTTGCCTGCCGCCCGCTGGCCGGGCCGTGTTTGGCGCAGTCTACCCAAAGCTGTCAGGCCTGTCACCCCGGTGCCGGACAATGCCACGGGCGGCAAGGTCGAAGCCCGGCAAGGACCGGCGATGGCAACCGGGCGGCAGACCGCCGCCCGGCCAATCTGGCCTTAGCCCAGATGGTCGATGCGCTGCATGTACTGCGCCAGATGCGTCACCTGACCCAGGAACCTGGCAATCAACTTGGGATCATGCGGCGCGGCATGCACACCGGCCGCAAACTCGCGTGCCTGCACCGCTTCGATGGCCACCGACACCGGCACCGACACAAGCCGCCCCATGGCGCTGCCTCGCGCATCGCCCCAGGCATCCATTGCCCAGGTCTGGTCGAACACCGCACGCCCGTCGCGTTCCGCCTTCAGGCTGACGAACAGCACGACCCGGTCCGGCTCTCCGGGCGCGTAGGAGTTTTCCTTGAGCAGCGCATCGGCCCGCGCGGTCAGGGCCGCGTTGATCTCGGCATCCGATTTGCCCTCCAGACCTTCGATCTCGCGGAAGATCGGCGCCCAGGCCTCGGCCCAGCCGTTCAGACGGATGGTGCCGCGCACGAAATCGCGCACCTTCCAGGCCGCGTCAAAGCGGTAATCCTCCATGAAGGGATAGCTGTCGCGGTTCGGATAAACCTCGAAACTCTCCGGCTGCGGCAGGGGCGCGTCATAACGGGTGATCGCGTCCCAGGGCCGGTTCACCCTGAGTTCGCTGAAATTCTTCAACGACCGCGAGGGCGAGCGCAGGGCCTTCAGCACCCCGGCCGGGGCCCAGCTGAATTTATAGCGGAACGGGTTCGGGATTTTCGGCACGCCGCCGCAGTAGGACACGAAAGACAGCACATTGTCCGCGTGATAGGCCGGCGAGGCGCGATAGCGCGCCACCAGATCATGCGCCATGAGGTGATCGATGCCGGGGTCCAGCCCCACCTCGTTCACCGACACCAGCCCCTTGGCCCGGAATTCCTCGTCCAGCGCCCGCATTTCCGGCGCGATGTAAGAGGAGGAGACGAAATTCGCCCCCGCCGCAAGGCAGGCCTTGGCAATCGACACATGCTGATCGGCGGGCAGCATCGACACGGCGATGTCGCCGGGTGCCAGCGCAGCGGTCAGCGCCTCAAGGCTATAGGGACGGATGTCATCCGTCAGATCACCCACCACCTCGCGGGCCTTTTCGACGGTGCGGTTCCAGACCACCACCTTTTGCCCGGCCTCCAGCAGACGCCGCAGACCCGGACCCGACGACAACCCCGTGCCGCACCAGTGAATCGTCATTCTCTCTCTCCCAGACTGAGCGACCCGGAGTTTTGCAAAACTCCGGACCGATTTCTTGCAAGAAATCGGCCTAAAGGCCGGATGTGTGTTTGTCGAAATCCGCCTTCGCCCGCCCCCAGACGCCCGCGCCCAGATCCGGCAGGGTCAAGAGGCTGGGCAACAGCTGCGCGGCGTAATCGATGCTCGATTCCACCGGCATCAGGGACGGCAGGTTGTCGATGGCGGTCACGTCCAGAACAGGGTTCTCGGCCACGCGCAGCGCCGGCGCCTCCCAGTCGGTCGCGCGGTCATAGACCTTGATCGGCGAGAAATCCGACGTCGGATCGCAGGCGATGTCGCCGATGACGGTCAGCTTGCGCGCGGGGTCGGTCCGTGCGGCCGCCGGCACGAAAACCGGGCAGCCGGGGCGGGCGAGGATGCAATTGAGAAAAATCTCGTGCTGCAGCACCTCGGGGAAAGGCCCGCCGCTGGCGGTTTCGGCCATGTCCCATCTGGTCACGGCCACGCCCATCGCTGCGCAGAGATCCGCCGCGCCAGTGCCCACCCGGCCATTGGCGCCGATGATGATGGCGCGGGGGCGGTCAAGCCCGGCAAGCTCGGCATCCAATTCGGCCAGAAGTGCCTCTTTTGAACCGGCTTTCCTGACCGGCCCGGCAATGCTGCCGCGCTGCTGCGCCGCCCAGCATTTCAGCGAAACCGCCGCCCCGGCATAGCCCGCCCAATAGCCGAAGGCCGCCACGCGGCGCCCGGTCTCGTCCACCAGATATTCCAGATCGAAGAGCGTGCCGCCCCCGGCCTTGAAGCGTTTCAGCAGCACCTGCCCGGCAGGCTGGCCCTTGAAGGCATGGCCGAACATGATGTGGCGATGAATCAGGGGCGTGCCATCCTCGGGCAGCTCCTTCAGTCCGAAGATGATCGCATCGGCCGGGGCTTTGGGCCACAGGTTTTCCTCGGCAATCTCGCAGCCTGCCGCCGCATAGCCATCAAGGGGGATCGCCCGGACCGAGGATTTCTCGACCGTCACCCGGATGCCGGCCTTGACCAGCGCCGCCGCGCCTTCGGGCGTGAGGCCCACGCGTTCCTCATGCGGGCGCTGTTCGGCCCTTACCCAGAGATGAGTCATTTGGTCCCCCGGCCTATGGTCATTCGCGGGGTCAGATACCAGATATGACAGCGATGAACAGGGGCGAATGCGGAGAATGGCCATGCAACGACGCATCCTGCTGACGGGTCTTGTGATGACTGCCGGCGTTGCCCTTTGGCAGGCCCTACGCAGGCCTTCCCTCAGCGAGGCCGCCTGGCAGGCCGCCTTTGCCACACCGCTGCCCGCGCCCACGGGGCCTATGAAAATCTATCATCTTGGCCACAGCCTTGTGGGCCGCGACATGCCGGCGATGCTGGCGCAGCTGGCCGGGCATGTTCACCACAGCCAGCTGGGTTGGGGCGCCTCGCTGTCGGATCACTGGAAGGGTCGCGTGAACGGCTTTGCCGAGGAAAACGCCCATCCCGCCCATCGTCCGGTGCGCGAGGCGCTGGAAAGCGGCGGTTATGACGCCGTGATCCTGACAGAGATGGTCGAGTTGCAGGACGCCATCCGCCATCACGACAGCGCCGTGCATCTGGCAGACTGGGCCAGCCTCGCCCGCAACGCCAGACCCGATGTGCGGCTGTATCTTTACGAAACCTGGCACCGGCTGGACGATCCGGCGGGCTGGCTGAACCGTCTGGACGCCGATCTGCCCGCCCTGTGGGAGGCGCAGGTGCTGCGCCCGGCCATGGCGCGGGCAGGGGGGGTGATCCATGTCATGCCCGGCGGGCAGGTCATGGCCGCCGCCGCCCGGGCGGCCGAGGCGGGCCGGATCCCCGGCCTGACCAGCCGCACCGATTTCTTTGCCGACAACATCCATCTGAACGACCTTGGCCATTGGCTGATCGCCATGACCCATTACGCCGTTCTTTACCACCGCACGCCCGTCGGCTTTCCTGCACAGCTGAACCGCGCTGATGGTACGCCCGCCACCGCCCCCGCGGCCGAAGCGGCAAACGCCCTGCAAGAGGTGGTCTGGCAGGTCGTGACCCGCTATCCTGCCACTGGCGTCGGGCAGGGATAGGTCATGTCGGTGTTTTCGGTTCTGGCAGATGTGCTGATGGTAGGTCACAGCCTGTTCGGCGGCAGCCTGCCCGTCTTGACCGAATCGGCCCTGCGGCAGATGGACGGTCCAACCGTCGTGGAAACCCAGATCATCAACGGCGCCAGCCTTGCCTATAACTGGGACCATTCGGCCAAGGCCGAGGGCACCGATGCCCGCGCCCGTCTGGCCTTGCGCCCGGCCGATGTGCTGATCCTGACCGAGGCGGTGCCGATTGCCGGCCATGTGCAATGGTCGGACACCGCCGGCAACGTCGCCCGATTTGCCGCCCTTGCGCGCGAGGCCAATCCCGAGGTGCGCGTCTATCTCTTCGAAGGCTGGCCCAGCCGCACCCCCGGCCCCGACGACCCCGAGGCCGCCCTGCCCTGGCGCGAGCGGCTGGCCCGGGACTTGCCGCTTTGGCAGGACGCCGCAGGCGAGGGCGTGCAGGTCATCCCCGCCGCTCAGGCGCTGGCCCGGCTGGAAGAGGCGATTGGCGCAGGCGAGGTGCCCGGGATCGACAGGCTGGACGCGGTTTTCTCGGACGACATCCACCTGAACGGCAAGGGGCAGTATTTTGCCGCCATGGTCATCGCCAGTGCGGTCCTGGGCCAATCGCCCGAAGGCCTGCCCGCCAAGCTGACCCGCGCCTGGACCAGCCGCGACGCCCATCTGACAACTGAACAGGCCCGCGCCCTGCAGCGCATTGCATGGCAAGCCGTCACGGCCGGGGGGGCCGCCGCGACGCAGGCCAAGGTGGAAACGGCCGACCCCGCCCCCCCTGCCCTGCCAGCTCTTACCCCGATCACCAACGACAATCTGGGGTTCGGCCTGGCCGGGGTCAACGACTGGTCCGTGCAGCAACCCTTTCTGAACGTGATGAAAACCGCCCGGCCCTGGGTTGGCCATCTGCCCGGCCAGTGGGGCGGCTGGGACCATGACGATCTTGCGGCCAAGGGCTATCTGGATGAAAATGGCTGGCCAAAGGCGCTTCCGCCCGAACTTTCCGCCATCGCCACGCTCATCCTTACCGACCTGCCCGCCGATGCCGGCGGGGTGGCCGGCCGCTATCTGCTGACATGGCAGGGCAAGGGCACGCTGGCCGTCGAGGGCCGCGCCCGGGTGGCCGAGGCCGCGTCTGGCCGCATCCTGTTCGACTATACCCCCGGCGACGGGGCGGTCGTGCTAAGCCTGACGGCCATTGATCCGGCCGATCCGATCCGCAACATCGTGGTCGTGCGTCAGGATCGAGCGGCGGCGCTGGCGGCGGGGCAGATCTTCAACCCTGACTGGCTGGCGCGTCTGCGCGGGGCCCGGCTCTTGCGTTTCATGGACTGGATGGCAACCAACGACAGTCCGCTGGCCCTTTCGGGTGACCGCCCGAAACCGGGCGACTACACTTGGGCGCGTCTGGGCGTTCCGATGGAAACGCTGATCGCGCTGGCCAATGAGCTGAACGCGGACCCGTGGTTCACCATCCCCCATCTGGCCGAGGATGCGCTGGTGCGCGACTGGGCGCAGATGGTGCATGACGGCCTGAACCCCGGCCTGGTTGCGCATCTGGAATATTCCAACGAGGTCTGGAACTGGCAGTTTGCCCAGGCCCGCTGGGCCGAAGAGCAGGGCAAGGCGCTCTGGGGGCAAGAGGGCACCTGGGTGCAATTCTATGCCCGCCGCGCGGCCGAGGTGGCCGATCTCTGGGCCAAGGTTTTCGCCAACGATCCGGGCCGCCTGCGTCGAGTGATCGCGGTGCAGACCGGCTGGCTGGGACTGGAAGCGCAGATCCTTGATGCGCCGCTGGTCGTGGCCGAAGGGCGCAAGCCCCCGGTGCAAAGCTTTGACGCCTATGCCGTCACCGGCTATTTTGCAGCACTTCTGGGATCGGACGAAAAGGCGCTGACCGTGAAAGGTTGGCTCGTGCAATCGCGCGCCGCCGATCCGGCCAATCCCTTCCAGCTTGCCAATGAACTGGCCGCCGCCGAGCTGCGCGACGGGTCGGTCACCGGCACCGCCGATGACACCCTGACCCACCTTCTGACCGAGATCCTGCCCTATCATGCCGCAATCGCCGCCGAGCGGGGGCTGAAGCTGGTGATGTATGAGGGCGGCACGCATGTGGTGGGTCTGGGCGCGCAAATCGAAGACGAAGAACTTTCGACCTTTTTCCAACAGATTAATTATTCCTCCGAAATGGGGCAACTTTACACGGAGCTTCTTGCAGGTTGGCGCATGATATCCGATCAACCTTTCAACGCCTTTGTCGATGTCTATCGCCCCGGCAAATGGGGGTCATGGGGGGCCCTGCGGCATCTGAGGGACGACAATCCGCGCTGGCAGGCTTTGGCCAAAGGCTGTGCCGCATGCTGAGCGTCATCATCCCCGCCTCGAACGAGGAAAGCTACATCGGCCCTTGCCTGGCCGCGCTTTTTGCCAGCAAGCCGGTGCCCGGCGGGGCCGAGGCGATTGTGGTGGCCAATAGCTGCCGCGATGCCACCGCCGCCCGTGCCCAGGCCATGGCGGGGGCAGCGCAGGCGGCGGGCTGGGGGTTTCAGGTGCTGGATCTGGCGCAGGGTGGCAAACCCAACGCGTTGAACGCGGGCGACCGGGTCGCGCAGGGTGATACCCGGGCCTATCTGGATGCCGATGTCATCGTGTCGCCGGCAGTCATGGCAGAGCTTGCCCAAGCGCTGGCCACTGCCGCACCCCGCTATGCCGGGGCCACCCCCCGCATCCCTCGCGCCAAAAGCGCCATCACCCGCGCCTATGCCCGGTTCTGGCAGCGCCTGCCCTTCGCCCAAAGCACCGCCCCCGGCTTTGGCCTTTTTGCCGTCAACGCCGCAGGCCGCGCGCGATGGGGCGCGTTTCCGGCGCTCATTTCGGATGATACCTTTGTGCGCCTGCAATTCACTCCCGAAGAACGCGTGCAGGTCGCGAGCCCCTATGACTGGCCGATGATCGAGGGCTTTGCTGCCCTGACCCGCGTCCGCCGTCGTCAGGATGCAGGCGTGGCCGAGATTGACCGACTGTATCCCGGCCTTCTTTCGCGAGAGGGCAAAGCCCGGTTGACCAAAGCCCGCCTGGCCGCCCTTGCCCTGCAAGACCCGGCAGGATTCGTCGCATACGCCACCGTGTCGCTGGCCGTCAGGCTGGGCAAATCCGGCGGCTGGACGCGCGGGCGCTGATCCGGCCGCGACGACCTGGAAGTTTGTTGCCCGCGAAACGGGCCCATCGGCGGTCACCTAGCCTCGGCCGAGAAACGAACGCCACAAGCCCCCCGGCAACATTGACCGCGTGAACCTGGAACGGGTTCTTGGCCAGATCAAGCCATGCCGGTGGTCATGCTCCGCATGGCTCGGCACCTTCCCGGATTTGTCTGACAGCGCGCCGGATACCCTCTGGCAATGTCGTGAACGGGAGTCATGGAGACGCTCTATGACGTCTGAGCGCTGGGAATTCTGACCTTGGGCCACGAATGGGCTTGACCGGAAACACCCAGAAAAGACCTGCCCAAATGCCCGATCGGGTTCAACGGCTCAAGATCACGCCAATCTTTCACCTCCCTGTCTCTGGGAAAAAGGGATAGCCCGTTGACACATCACGCCTGCCGGTTCCGAGCAAAGTTCACTGCCGTCTGCATCAGGTTGAGAGCAGTGCCTGCCCCGAACTGGGTGCGATAGGCCTCTGCCTCGGACCGGATCAGAAAGCGTCGCAGCAGGGTATTCATGGCCTCAGGCTCTGCCAGCTCTGCCAGACTGTCCGTCCCGAGCTGAGCCTGAGCCTTATCCTTCATCATTTCCAACTGCTTGTCGACATCAAGCGTCGCGAAGGAAGAGGGCAGACCAAGTGCCTTTTCGAACACCCGCCTCAAGGGCGGGCTACCCAGAACCGAATACCAACGGGCATCATTCGACAACTTGGTGCGGCTCGAAAGATCACTCAGCTCGCGTTCGGCATTCAGTGACAGCCGCAGGTCGTCGCTCTGGGTTCCGACCGCAACCTCAAAGCTGCGAGCCTGATAAGCTGTCAGTATCTTGTCCGCAAAATCCGACAGCTTGTTGCGCGGCGTCTTGAAATCACCAAAACCGAAGGCCGCCGAAAGTTTCTGATATTGCTTGTCTGCCAGGCGGTTGGCGAGGCTACCTTCCTTCAACGTGCCGCCTTCCAGAATCTTCTGGATGAAGGCCTTGTTGTTGATGTCGCTCTGCAGGCCGAATGCCCCGAGCGCCACTTTCAACAACCGTCTGTCTGCCACAAGTTGTTCGGCCGTATCGATCTTGCCAATGTTGGCCCGAAAATAGGCTTCGTCGCGCTGCGCCTCGGGCTGGGCCTTCAGAACAGCCTGCTGGGTGGCGGCTGTTCGTTTCAGGAACAGCCAGCCCGAGTAGCCCGAATAAGGCAAGGCGGGGACAAAGCTCATGTCCTTCGTGCAGCGAAAAGCCGCTCCTCTCGGGGCAACAGCCCACGTAGCGCCTTGAGCGCCTGATAGTGCTGATCTTCAAGCACGGCTGCGGTGGCTTGGGTCAGAAGCGACCGGCTGTCATGATCGGTCAGGACCTGACTCAACTGTTCTATCCCGCGCAAGAGCTGCATGCGCGCTTCGCCAGGGTCAGCGTCCCCCGACAGGACAAGTTGCGCAATGTAACAAACACGCCGGACCGGAGTGTTGACCTCTTCTGGATGGATCGCGTCGCGCAGTCGTAGGATGTGGGCATGAGGCGTCATGATGGCAAGGCGCGATCGCTTTTCGCCATTCTCGATCACCGCGCCATTGATGAGCACCCGTTCATGTGGCCCCAGTTTCAGGACAAGGCCGGTCATGCTGCCCCCCCTTGCCCGCGCAGCCCGCGCATGACGGCGGTGTTGATGTCGATCAGCACATCGACAGAGGCCCGGCGTTCGCGTACGGCTCGGCTGTGCTGGGCGGTGAATTCGTAAAGATAAAAGAGCTGGGCCCGAAGCTTGGGCGGAAGGCCGTTTCCGGATTCGGCGACATCGGCGGCGAGTGTGGACCAAAGCCGGAGATTGGCGTCCAGTGCCGCAACAAGGGACGTGAAACCGTCGGACGGGCGGTTTGCCGCATCCGACAACGCCTTGGTGGCGCGCGCGAGCAGGTCATATTCAAGCGCGCGCGGGCTGCGCTGTGGGGCTTCGGGGCGGGCATAGGCGGCTTGGGCCGCGGCGGATTGGGCAATCACGGGGTATCCCTCCGGGGATCAAGGGGTGTGGGAAAAGGCCGGGGGCGAACCCCCGGCCCCCGTCATCAGCGGAACAGCGACAAGATGTTCTGCGGCGCCTGGTTGGCGATCGACAGGGCTTGCGTTGCAAGCTGCTGTTGCACCTGCAAGGCCTGCAGCCGCGCAGAAGCCTCTTCCATATCGGCATCGACCATCGAGCCGATTCCCGCCTTCATCGCATCAGTCAGCTTGCCGACAAAGCTGTTCTGGATTTCGATGCGCTTCTGATCCGAACCGAAGGCCGCCGCCGCGTCGATACCACGGGAGATCATGGTTTCGATGTTGGTCAGCGCAGCATCCGCCCCGGCGTTGGTCGTCACGTCGATCGCATCCAGCCCGAACAACCCGCCCGACGCCTTGCCGCCTGCATTGCCGGTGCTTGAGAAGGCAAGGCTGGCAGAGCCTGTGCCGTCATTGTCGACGTTCAAGGTCCAGCCGCCGGTGTCGCTTTGGGTGACCGAGGTGGTCACCCCCGTGATCCCGGCCGAATCGATCGCCACCTTCAGCCCGCGTGCCACATCCTCCATCGTTTCACCCTTGCCGGCGATGTAGTTGTAGGACGAGCTGCCGATGGTGACCTTGTAACCATCGCCCTCATTCACGGCGGCCGAGGTCGAGAACTCGATCTTTTCGGCCCGTTGTGCGATCGTCGAACTGGTCGCCGAATTCGATCCGGTCGGAGCCGCACCATTCACTTGCGTGATGTCAGAGGTCCCGCCCCCCGCCGCGTTGGAACTTTGCGCGACGGTCAGCCCCTCGAATGCCCGGGTGGAGGTGATGGTCAGCACCCCGGCGGTGTTCGAGGCCGAAAGGCCTTCAAGGCCCAGGGCATTGATCGACCCGGCGAAAGCTGCGGCGATGTCGGACACTGACGAGCCCGTCGCCGTGTAGTTCACATCCACCCCGGCCACCGTCAAGGTGGCTGTGTCATTCGCAGCCCAGGTGCCGGCGAAGGTGATCTCGGCCGTGTTGCCAGTCGCGGCGACGGCGGTCGCGCTGTCGGCCACGACGGCATTGGCCGCCAGCGACGTGCCCGTTCCATAGGTGCCGGCGCTTGTTGACAGATCCTGGCGGCCCACCGTGATGTTCGAGGCCGTGACATTGCCGTTGGGCGCACGGTCCAGCGAGGACAGGATGTTGACGTCATCGGAGCCCTGGATCAGATTCAGCCCGTTGAACTGCGCGGCACCGACGACCGAGGCGATCTGATCGCGCAGCGCCACGATGTCGGTCTGCATCTTGGCCCGGTCGACGTTCTCTTCCTGGGCGGCAACGATCTTGCCCTTGATTTCGGTCAGCAGGTCGGTGACGGTCTCGGCCGCTTCTCGGGCAACGGCGATGGTCGACGACCCCAGCGACAGGCTGTCGGAAATCCCCTTGAAGCCCTTCACATCCGATTCCATCACCTTCGAAATCGCCCAGACCGCCGCATTGTCCTTGGCCGTCGCGACAGATTTGCCTGTCGAAATCTCTTGCTGGGTGCGGTTGAGGTTGGTGTTGATGTTCTTCATGGTCTGCAGAGCAACCATGGCACTGGTATTGGTAAGAATGGACGACATGTCCTGATCCTTCTCGGTCGGCCCGCGCTTTTGCGCAGGCATGGGGGGTGCCCGGGCTCAAGGCCCTGGCGGTAGGGTCATTCTGGCCTGTGCGTCCGGCAGTCTTGCCGGCGCGCCACCCCGTCATGGGATGCAGGCCGATCAAAGCAGGGGTTCCCCTAACAGTGTCCTAATGCCGGCTTGCCATTTGCGCGGCATTTGAAGGATCACGGCTTCTCAGAACCGCCCGGCGGTCGGGCCGGGTGGGACGATATCGGCCCGCTGGCCGCGGCTGTCGTAGGTCTGCAAGCCTTGCCGGGTGCGGATCACCTCTTCCACCCGCCGCCGGGCCGCATGAATCCCCCGGCGTGCGGCATCAAGAAGGCGCAGGTTCGTTTCGGCCTGCGCCTTGAGCCTGCTCAGAACCTGCCCGTTTTTCGGGGGCGGTGCTTCGCCCAGCGCCTGTTCGACCTGAGGCAACAGGCTGGTCATGCGCTCGAAGTCTGCCACCAGCGCCGCTTGCCGGATTTCCTCCAGCAGTTTCTCAAGTTGATCCATTTCCAGCTCCTTCACGCGCCATCAGCGATTCGAAAATCATTCCGGCAAGCCCGATGCCCCCCTTGTCCACCATGAGCCGGGCCTGCTCCTGTCGGAGGAACGAGGCAAACTGCGTTTCGCCCGCCCCCCCGCCAAAACCGTCAGACACGGTGCCAAGCCCTGAAAACGAAAGCATTTCCGCAAGAAAGGCAGTCTCAAGCTGCGCGGCCTTGGTCCGCAGAGCATCCTCGCGCCCAGTTTGGGACAGGGGGCGGAATACGGCAGGGGAAAGAAAATCGGACATCCGGACCTCAGTTGTATCGAATTCTCCTGACTGTCTCTGGTTGCGGTAAACAATCGGTAATCATCTGGCGATTAGAAGAGAAACAGGTGCGGCAAAGGTTGAAAGGAAAACGCAGGTGCAGGGGGCAGAGGCACTGACAAATTCGGCCAGCTCCGCAACACGCGGGCTGCCGCTCGGGGGTGCCACGGGCGATGTACTGCCGCAGGATCCCTCTTTCGGCCTGACCTTTCTGGCCTTGGCGTCGCCTGTCAGTCTGCCCACAGGTCAGACTGGGGTTCAGGCCGGGGGCAGCCGCCCTGCGGACGCAGAGGTTCCACTGGCAAAGGAATTTGCAGATCCTGAAGACGAATCGCTTGCAACGCCGTCCGATGTCGCGTGGCCGATCAGTCCGCTGGGCGCAATTGCCATGGCAGGGCAAATGGTCTCGGCCGTCCTGCCTGAACCCGAGACTGGCGCCCCGACTGCTGTTGCAAGACCGTCTTTGGCTGACGCATGCGTGGGGGTCCTGGCGCAAGCCAGCCCTGTCCCGCTTGAAGTAAATGCGCCACCTCCTGTTGCGGACATGCCTCAAGTGACACCGCCCGCATCGCAGACCGACGTGCAGACCACCTTGCCAGAGCCGGTTTCTGATAGCCTTCTCGACGCGCCCGGCGCATCCGCGAGGGATGACGATGGCCAGCGTCCGGCCTTCGGCCTCCCGAACCGGGCGGTGGCGTCCACTGGATCAGCCGAACCGGTCCTTCCTGACCCTACGCCCCTTCATGACCACGAAATCGCGACAGCCTTGATGCCCGACGATTCGTCCGCCGTGTGGCCGAGGGATCGCGCAGTCCCGGCGGCCCCCGGTCCTTTGGCCGCGCCACAAACAGACGAATCCCGGTTGACCAAGGCAATACTCCCCGAGCCATCGGTCAGAACTGCCATCCAGATCGGCCCCTCTCCTCTGCCAAGCCCTGTGATCGCGCCGGCAGATCGGGGGCTGGCGATGCGGCTTGCCCCCGCAACCGATGTGCGTGCGGCACCTGCGACGGGGCGTCCTGCGTCGGTTTTCCTTCAACACGGATCCCCAGATCATGCCCCTGCCTTGCCGCAGGAAGGCAACACAGAGCCTGTGCTTCCTGCCGCTCCCATCGCGTCAAGTCAAAAGGGCACGTCTGCACCCATTCCCGGCAAGCGGTCACCAGAGATCAGGTGGCCCGGGCCGACCGAGACCGCGCTTCGCATCCTGGGCGAAGGTGCAACGTCACAAGAAATCGCAGCGCCGACCTTGCGGGTGCCACAGAAAGGTTCACCCCCGAATGTCTCTGCTTTCCCGGCAGAGAAAGATCTGGCCGGACCCCAGACACCGAAACAGCCAGAGACGCCACCTTTGATGGCGGAGGGGTTGCCGGACCAAGAGGCCCGACAGACGGTGACAAACATGCCAAGAGACGCCCTCCCTCTGCCGGAACAACATGCCGAGGTTGCCCCGCCCACTTCTGGGCCTGCGCCCAAACGCATCCAATCCGTCCTTGCGGCGGCAGATGAGCGCGTTTTCCAGCCCCCAACCGCCGGGCAAGCCAATCCACCCGCCCAAGCCGGGGCCTTTCCCGATCACCCCTCCGCGGCAGCGGCCGAAGAGGCGCGGTCTGTTCGCTCGGCAGCGGCCGAGCCAGCCCGTCCGCAGGCGAGGGCCGAGGCCTCGATCGATCAAACCGCCGCACCTGCAGGAGCTGAGCTTGCTTTGGGGCCGACATCGCCCGATGGCCCCGCCGCACCATCTACAGTCAACGTGGCCCCTTTCGACCGGATCGAGATGACGCAGGACTCGCCCGCACTGGCGCGAAGCGGGCCGTCCCATCCCGTGCAGCAAGTGGCCACGGCGTTTTCTCTTAACCCGCCCGAACAGCCGGGTCGGATCGAATTGACACTGACACCTGAAAACCTTGGCAAGCTGCATTTCGACTTTCGGCCCGAGGGGGACAGCCTGTCGATTATCCTGTCGGCCGAACGGCCCGAAACGCTGGACCTGATGCGCCGCCATCTGCCTGATCTGATCGCCGAACTGCGGCAACTGGGGCTGGAACCCGGCAACCTGAGTTTCGGCACCTGGGCCGAAGGCGGGCAAGGCAAATCGCAGATGCACGACAGAGGCGTCGCCGCCCCCGCGGTGACAGAGACGTCGCCTGCGGGGCCTGTTGCCGAAATGTCCGCCCCATTGAACCCATATCACAACAGCGGGCTTGACCTGCGCCTTTAGGAGAAAATCATGACGACCGCCGCGATCTCGGCCTTTTCGGCCGCCCCGCAGACCGCAGGGGCCAAGCCGCTGATTTCTTCGGATTTCGATACCTTCCTGAAGATGCTGACCGCGCAGATGCAGAACCAGGATCCGTTGAACCCCATCGATTCCACCGATTACGCAACCCAGCTTGCCACGTTTTCCGGCGTAGAGCAGCAGGCCCGCACCAACGAGCTTCTGACGAATCTGAGCAGCCAGATGTCCGTTCTCAGCATGTCGCAGCTTGCCTCCTGGGTCGGGCAAGAGGCCCGGGCGGACGCGCCGGTCTGGATGGAAGGGGATCCGGTAACGATGCAGCTGTCGCCGGCCATCGGGGCGGATCGGGCAATGCTGGTTGTATATGACGCCTGGGGGGCTGTCGTCTCGCGCGAGGAGGTGGCGGCCGAGGCGGGGCTTTACGACTGGCATGGCAGCGATGCCGCAGGCGATCCGTTGCCTGAGGGGGCGTATATGCTTTCGCTGGAAAGCTATTCCGGAGAGACGCTGCTGGGCGAAACCGCCGTCGAATCTTACGCCCGGATCATCGAGGCGCGCAGCGGCCCCGCCGGCGCCATTCTTGTGCTGGACGGCGGAATCGAAGTGCCCGCCTCACGGATCAGCGCGCTGCGGGCGCCATCGACGGCGATCTAAAGCGCCTGGCCAAGCCAGAGGCCAAGACCGAAGAGGCCGAGGCCAAGTGCCAGCTGTGCCAGCCTGCGCCTTGTGCGCGTCGGCCTGACCGGCGGGGGCAATTCGGCCTGCGCGATCAGCGCCTGTTCCACCAGCCTTGGCAGGCGTGGGCCAAAGCGCGAGAGCACCCGTGCGGTCTGCGCCAGATCGCGCAGCAAGGCCAGCGGCCCCAGACTGCGGGTGATATAGCCTTCGACCACCGGCTTTGCGACTTCCCAGATGTTGATATGCGGGTCCAGACCGCGCGCCACGCCTTCGACAACCACCATGGTGCGCTGCAGCAAGATCAGCTCGGTTCGTGTCTCCATGCCGAATTTCTCGGTCACCTCGAACAGAAACGACAAGAGCCGCGCCATCGAAACCCGGCTGGCCTCCATGCCGAAGATCGGCTCGCCCACGGCGCGGAGCGCGCGGGCAAATTCGTCGATGTCGCGGTTGGCGGGCACATAGCCTGCCTCGAAATGCACCTCCGCCACGCGGCGGTAATCACGCCGGATGAATCCGTAAAGGATTTCTGCATAGACCCGGCGGGTATATTCATCGATCCGCCCCATGATGCCGAAGTCATAGGCGATGATGTCGCCGTTCGCGGCCACCTTCAGGTTGCCCTGATGCATGTCGCCATGAAACAGCCCGTCGCGCAGGGCATGCGACAGGAACAGCGTCAGCACTCTTGCCCCCAGAACCACCCGGTCATGCCCTGCCGCATCGATGGCGGCATTGTCCGACAGCGCAATTCCCTCGGCCCAGCCCAGGGTCAGTACCGTGCGCCCTGACAGCCGCCATACTGGCGCCGGCACCTGAAACCCTTCGTCCGCCTTGGTGTTCTCGGCAAATTCGGACGCGGCCGAGGCTTCAAGCCGCAGGTCCAGCTCGCCCATGACCACGCCCTCGAAATGGGCGATCACGTCGACCGGGCGCAGGCGGCGCGAGAAGGGCGCAAGGTATTCGATGGTGCGGGCGGCGAAGTAGAAGGCGTCGATGTCCCGCCGGAAGGCCCGCTCGATCCCTGGGCGCAGCACCTTGACCGCCACTTCCTGCCCGGTCTCGATCACCCGGGCATGGTGGACCTGAGCGATCGAAGCGGCCGCGACCGGTTCGGAAAACGTTTCGAACAGCGCCTCGACCGGGGCGCCCAATTCGGCGGAAATCGCCTTGCGCGCCTCGTCCAGGCCAAAGGGGGGCAGCTTGTCCTGCAGGTATTTCAACTGCTCGGCCAGGTCATTGCCCACGATGTCGGGCCGCGTCGACAGGATCTGGCCGAACTTGATATAGGCCGGCCCCAGCGCCGTCAGCGCCCGCGTCAGCGGCGGCAGGGCAGGATCGCCCTTGTGGCCAAGCCACTTGAACGGCCAGCCCATGGCCCAGGCAACAAGCCGCAACCGGGAGGGGGCATCGACGGCCTCCAGCACCACTGTCATTGCGCCCGTCCGGGCAAAGGTCGCCCCTGTGCGGACCAGCCGCCAGATGTTGTGCGGTCCGCGCATCAGATCTTCCAGCCCGAATGCAGGGCGGCGATCCCCATGGTCAGATTGCGATACTTGGCCTGCGCGAAACCGGCCTGCCGGATCATGCCCAGAAAGGTCTCCTGATCCGGGAACTTGCGTATCGATTCGACGAGATACTGATAGCTGTCGCGGTCATTTGCCACGATCTGCCCCATGACCGGAATGATGTTGAAGGAATACAGGTCGTAGACCTTTTGCATCAGCTCATTCGGAATCTGGCTGAACTCCAGCACCATCAACCGCCCGCCGGGTTTCAGCACGCGGTAAGCCTCTTTCAGCGCGTCTGGGATACGCACCACGTTCCGGATGCCGAAGGAAATGGTGTAGACGTCAAAGGAATTGTCCGGGAACGGCAGCGCCATGGCATCGCCCACCACCCAGTCAAGGCTGTCGGCCATCCGCTCGGCCTCGGCGCGCTTGCGACCTTCGATCAGCATCGGTTCGGTCATGTCGCAGACCACAGCCGAGGCCCCCGACGCGCGTTTCAGGAAACGGAAAGCCACATCGCCGGTGCCTCCGGCCACATCCAGAAGCCGCTGGCCGGGCCGAGGCGCAAGCCAGTCCATCATCGCGTCTTTCCAGACCCGGTGGATGCCCATGCTCATCAGGTCGTTCATCACGTCATATTTCGACGCAACCCGGCTGAACACGCCATGCACCATCCCGGCCTTTTCGCCCTCGGGCACGGTCTGAAAACCGAAATGGGTGGTGTTGTCACTGGTCATCGGGGCTTGCCTTCCTTGCGGTTGGCCACCTTATAGGCGGGAAGCCCCCAACCCTCAATGCCGCCACGAGGTCGCATGCCCGAACTGCCCGAAGTCGAAACCGTCCGGATGGGGCTGTTGCCCGTGATGGAGGGGCGGCGCATCGAATCCGCCGCCGTCAACCGGCCCGATCTGCGCTGGCCCTTTCCGCCACGCATGGCCGAACGGCTGACCGGCGCGCGGGTTCTGGGCCTCAGGCGACGGTCGAAATACATTCTGGCCGATCTGTCCACGGATGAGACGCTGCTGGTTCACCTTGGCATGTCGGGTCGGATGCTGATTTCGGGCGCGCAACTTGGGGAGTTCCACCACGACCACCCCGCGCCCGCCAAGCATGACCATGTGGTGCTGGACATGGAGGGAGGCGCGCGCGTCACCTTCAACGACGCCCGCCGCTTTGGCGCGATGGACCTGATGGCGACGGCGCAGGTGGACAGCCACCCGCTTCTGGCGCGGCTGGGCCCGGAACCCTTGGGCAATGATTTCCACGAAACCCACCTTGCCGCCCGGCTGAAGGGGCGCGCGACCCCCATCAAGACAGCACTTCTGGATCAGCATGTCATCGCGGGTCTGGGCAATATTTACGTCTGCGAAGTGCTTTTCCGAGCACAGATAAGCCCCTTGCGGCTGGCCCGGGACATCACCGCCCGGGACGTGGCGCGTCTGGTTCCGATCATCCGTGACGTTCTGGCCGAGGCCATTGCCGCCGGCGGATCGTCCTTGCGCGATTACCGCCAAGCCGATGGAGAGCTTGGATATTTTCAACACAACTTCCGCGTCTATGACCGCGAGGGCCAGCCCTGCCCGACCCCGGGCTGCCCGGGCGAAATCACCCGAACGGTGCAATCGGGCCGGTCGTCCTTCCATTGCCCGACCTGTCAGAGATGACTTGATAACGTCCGCGTTACTGCTAGGACTCCGCGCAATCGAAAGCCACAGGAGCCACTGCCATGGCCTATGAAACCCTGATCGTCGAGATCGAAGACTATACCTGTCTGATCCGGCTCAATCGCCCCGATGCGATGAATGCACTGAACACCAAACTGATGTCGGAACTGGCCGAGGCCATCACGGCGGCCGACCGGAACGAAAAGGTGCGCTGCATCGTTCTGACCGGGTCGGACAAGGCCTTTGCCGCCGGTGCCGATGTGCGGGAGATGGCCGGGAAATCCTATGTCGACGTCTTTTTCGACGATCTGTTCGGCCCCGAGGCCGAGGCAATTGCGCGCGTGCGCAAACCGATGATCGCGGCCGTGGCGGGCTATTGTCTGGGCGGCGGGTGTGAAGTTGCCATGATGTGCGACTTCATCATCGCCGCCGACACCGCGAAATTCGGTCAACCCGAGATCAACCTTGGCATCGTGGCCGGTATGGGTGGCACGCAGCGCCTGACGCGCCTTGTCGGCAAGTCCAAGGCGATGGACATGAACCTGACCGGCCGCTTCATGGACGCCGCCGAGGCCGAACGCTGCGGGCTGGTGTCGCGTGTGGTGCCGGCCAAGGATCTGCTGGCCGAGGCCCGCAAGTCGGCTGCCAAGATCA
>ERZ1645187.589-NODE-589-length-35681-cov-261.077191_pt1 | contig 35681 bp, 28 predicted proteins | sample MGYA00575352_ERZ1645187 | MGnify/ENA primary metagenome ERZ1645187 (study PRJEB40837, sample SAMN11349314) | freshwater sediment metagenome | isolation source: river sediment | host: Sediment | place: India: Wazaribad , New Delhi | collected 2017-02-21 ... | reverse complement strand
ATTTCCAGATAATTGGCAAATAAAAGCCGAAAACTCGAATACGTCTACTATAATTCAGAAAGGGGGCATACGGCTTGAAGCTGACCTTTACACATACTTAGCGAGGCTTCGCCTCAGACCAACGAGACATGAAGAGGCCCCGGTTGATCGCCAGTAGCCTAAGCTACCGTATATAGCCGCATGAGCGGCGAGTGAGACCAAAGTCTCTGGTCAACCGGGGCCTGCCATCATGATAGGACAATCCATTGGTGAACTGTTGACGGCGCATGTGACCCTGGACGTCGAAGGCATCGATCGCCTCTATCTCAATGCCTATCAGCCCCGCTTGCAGACCGGGGGCGGGGTGGCCTACTTCTTCCGTCAGCACCGGGGCGCCAAGGTGGCCTCGACCCTGTTAATGGCGCCCATGAGTCATGCCTTCGTCAAGGCTATCGAGACCTTCGCCGCGACCGAAGGCGTTGAGGTGGTGCATTTCCTGAAACACCAGAGCAAGGACGAGGAAACCCAGCGGCGACTGCAAGCTGCGCCCTTGCTGGGCGAGGGCGTGCTCTACATCGGTGTGGCCCAAGAGAAGTTCAGCACCTTCCGTGTCAGTAAAAAGCACAACCCCCTAACGGGCGACAGCTACCCCTGGCTGAGCCGCGCCGACGTGATGTGCAATCAGTACTACTTTTATGTGGTGGATGAGGACTTTGGGCCGCTGTTCATCAAATTCTCTTCCTACTTTCCCTACACCGCCCGCATCAATCTCAACGGGCATGAGTTCGCCAAGCGCCAGTTAGCCAAAGCCGGGATCGCCTATGAGGCGCTCGACAATGGCCTGCTCAGTTGCGCTGATCCGTGCGCCCTGCAAGGGCTTCTCAATGGGTTGACGGCGGAAAAGATCGACGCGGTGGTGCGCAAGTGGTTCGCGCGCCTGCCCCATCCCTTCACCGCTGCGGATCGTGCCGCCGGCTTCCGCTATGAGTTGTCGATCCTGCAGGCCGAGTTCGCCCGTACCCAGGTCCTCGACCGACCCTTAGCTGGGCGGCATCTGTTCGAGGCCCTGATCCGGGAAAACCTCGATCTCGGTCGTCCCGACCGGGTCAGCCTCATCTTCCAACGGCGCATCACCCAGCGTACCCCGGGGACCTTCCGCACCCGGATCATCACCCAAGGGGTCATCCCCACGCTGCATGTCAGCTATAAGCATTCGAAGATCAAGCAGTACTTCAAGCTCGACCACGCCCTGCGCACCGAGACCACCATCAACAACACCCGCGACTTTGGCATCGGCCGCAAACTCGTCAACCTGCCCACCTTGCGGGCCATTGGCTTTCAGGCCAATCGCCGTTTGCTGGAGGTCGAAACCATCAGCCAGGACTGCGCCCTGGCCGAGGGGGTGTTTGCGGACCTGACCCAACCGCGGACTATCGACGGCCACGCCGTGCCGCGCCTGACCTTCGGTGAGCCACGGGTCATGGCCTTGATGGCGACCCTGTGTCTCTTCTTCATCCCACCACACTTTCGCCACGGTTGGTTGCGCGCGAACATGGCGGAACTCCTGGGCATCCCCGCCGCGGACTATACCCCCCACCAGGCCACCTATGATCTACGGCGGCTGCGTCAGCATGGGCTGATCGAGCGCTTAGCCAACAGCCATCGTTATCAGGTCACCCCCCAAGGGCGCCGCGTGGCCATGCTCTTCGTCAAGCTGCATAACCGCCTGCTCCGTCCAGGCCTATCCCAACTGTTCGATGGCTGCCCCAAGGCGCCTAACCGCCCACTGGCCAACGCCTTTAAACAGCTTGACCGCGCCTTGGAGGCGTTCATCCAGGGGGCCAAAATCACTTCAGCACAAAACTTGATTTGTGCGTGAAGATCTTTGTTCGTTAAAGCCCTTAACTCCATCCCTGCCTCACGAAGTATCATCCGCCGGCGGCCGCAAATACCCCGGGGGATACTCCTCGCGCCAGCCTACCCGCTCTTCGGGATGATAGATGAGATACATCTCGATCGCCACGTCCAGCTTCTGCAAGCCATGCCACAGCACCTCCGTCCCGGGATGGCCGTCGGCCTTGCGCCCCTGGAAGCCCCCCTTGATCGCGATCCAGCGGGTCGCCTCTTGCAGGGTGGGTGGCGTTGCCGGCACGACAGTCGTCTTATGAAACCAGCTATACAGCGCCTTCCATTCCGGGTCCTGAAAGAACAGTGTGCAGGGCGCGTCAGGGTCCATCCGCCCGAGCATGGTCAGGTAATAGATGCGCCAGGCCACCACCAGATCGATGGCCAGACAGTTTTCCAGGCGCGCGACGAAGCCCAGTTGGCGCTCCTCGATCTGGCAGCCGGTCTTGAGGGTGCGATGAAACACCTCGATACCCCAGCGGGCGCCATACCAGCGCACCCGCTCCTGGGCCGCCGCCAGGTCGGTGGTGGCGACATTGGTCAGCAACAGCCAGTCCACCCCCTCCACCCCCGCGGGTGGAGCCGTTTCCCGCAGGTACACCGCCCACAGCGTCAGCGGGGCGTCCTTCAGCGCCTGGGGCGGCTTAAGCGTCACCGGCCCAAAGCGCAGGTCCAGCTCGGCGGTGCGGGCGGCTTGCGCACCGCGGCGCGGCAGGTGCAGGGCGAGGCGCCCCGCCACTTCGAGACCGCCCAGGTGGTCCCACAAGGGCGTCAGCCGCTCAGCGCTCATCACCTCGCGCTGGCGGCCGCGGTTGGCCCGCACCAGCAGGCGCGGCGTGGCGGGATCGCGCGCCAGCGCGAACAGCTCGAACAGGTCGGCCTCCCGGTCGCCGATACTCACCAGGGTGGTGTTGGGCACGCGCGGGGCCAGCTCCTGCAAGGTGCGGTAGGCCGCCAGCCATTTACCGCTTTCCCGCACCTCGGGTTCCCGACGGTTCTGATGCTCTGCGGGATCGCGCGCCCAGCACTCGGCGCTCACCACCCCCAGCGGCACGCCCGCGGGGGTGAAGGCATGACTGTTGTGCAGGACCAGGCCCACGGGGCCGCCCTCGACCTTGCTCCCGATCGGTCCCAGCCCCGCCGTATCGCGATGGCCGGTGTAGTTGAGCGTGGTGGTGTCCTGGGGCACCAGCACCAGGGGGTGTGCGCTCATCCGTTCGATGACCGCCTCACGGTGGGCGCCAAGCACGACCTGCATGTTAATTCTGGGGTTGCGAAAGAAACGATAGGCGGCCACGGTGCGGGCGCGGTCGGCGCAGCGCCGGGTGAGGCTGCGGGACTGGGCGTCGCCCCAAAAATCCTCTGCCAGATGATACAGCCGTTGCTTGAGGCGGGCATCCCAGACCTTGAGGCCACCAAATTCTTCCTCGGCCCAGGAAACGGGTGTCTGGGGGCGCTCGGCAGGTACGCGTGCTGCCCCCTGGCGCAGTTGTTGGCGGGCAGCGTCCGTCAGGGGGCGTACCCACAGGGCCTTCGGCACGCCATCCCGGCGGCCGGCGCTGTGGCCAATGCGTTGCCAGCCGGCGGCGGCGTAGCAGGTGCCTTCATGGTCGGGATGGACGAAGGTCTCCAGCAGCAGGGGGCGCACGCCATAGCGCGCTTCCCAGTCTCCGGGCAGGCGGCGGGCCAACTGGCTCAACAGGTGCGAGGCCAGGTGGGGGACCGTGACCCCCGGACGGATCAGGAAGCGGGCATTGGCCACCACCCGGGCGAGGTTGCCGCGCCGGGTGGCCTCGTTCCAGCCGATCCACTGGTCGCGGTCCTTCAGGGCGAAGCTGGCCGACTGGAAGGCGGCGGCGCCCACATAGCCCTGGGCGCTGTGAAACAGGTAGCGCAGTTGCGCCCCACACAGGGGCGCATCGCCCAGGGGGTGCTGGGCCATGAGTTGGTGGTAGGTGGCACGTTCCGCGGCCGTGGTGACCAGCACGAGGTCGACGGGGCCCAGGGTGGCCAGGTCGCCCGCCACGGCGGCCACCGACTCCGGCTGCGCGGCGGTGGGTGGAGGTGCCTGGCGCGGGCCGGTAGGGAAAGGGTTCGCCGCGGGCAAGGTAACGGCGCCGCGCCGGTTGAGTTCGGCCAGCGCCCGGCGGGCGCTGCCCAGGCAGGGCTCGCCCCGGGGATTACTCCACCCCAGCCAGTCACACACCCGCTTGGCCAGGGAGCGCCGGCTGAGGGTGGGCTCTTGCCGCACGGCGGCCATGATGCGCTCACGCAGGGGGGTATCGAACCATTGGCCACAGACTCTCATGGGTGCGGAGCCTAGCGACCGGGCGGCGCGGAGTCAAGTGTGTGTAGGTGTCAGGGCTTGAAGGGATGTGGGGATGAAATCATGGGCCACCCCGAGAGATGGCCCTGCCGGCGGAGATTAATTGACTTGCTGGATGCCAGCGATGAACCAGTCTCCATCCGGAGTGTTCCAGGCATGCTGGATGTGCCAAATCTCGCGGAAGGGGTTGGCGGGACCCTGCTGATCCTCGCGAATCAAGCCTGAAAACTCAAGGCTTACAACCAGTTGTTTATCATCCCGGCGAAGGCCTGTCAAACTAACGTTCAGCGTGACGACCTCGGTGAACTGTGGTCCAGACCCCAAGGACTGACGTTCCCGCTGCAATTCGGTGAAGAGTTCGGGCATGGTGTAAGCGCGAATATCGCTGAAATCGGCCTTATCCCAAGCGGCTTGCAGGCGCAAGAAATGGTTTTTGGCACCGGAGGTAAAGGTGTGAGGATCGAACCAACCAGGCGCCTGGTTTTCACTTGACTGCACTTGGGGGGAAACCATCCCAGGCTGTGCCACGGAATGAGGTTGGCGAGCGTACTCAGGAGAAACTTGACCGCCCCCAAAACGTCCGGGAGAGGTATTGGCCGAAGCCGGGGTGGGGACGGTACCGCGACGCAACATGCGGAACAACATAATGCCGCCAATGACCAGCGCCACTAAGAGCAGAAAATCCATCACCTGAAGTCCTTCGAAGGCGTCGCCGAAGAATAGGGAGGCGAGCAATCCTCCGGCGGCTAGCCCAGCCAGAGGTCCCAGCCAGCGACTTGCGCCCGCGGCACGGGTAGCCTGAGCAGAGTTTGGCTGGGTAGCAGTAGGATGGCTGGATCTGGCCTGCTGGGTGGATGCCGAAGCAGGGGGGCTACTGTACTGCTTGCCCAGGTTCGAGCCGCCGCCGAGACGCTTTGCCTCCGCGATGGGCATGGCCAGCAGGCTGAAGGTCAGGATTGCAAGGGCGAGTGCTAGCAGATTTTTCATGGTCGACCTCATTGAGCCGGTTAGATGCTAAGTGGCTGAATTAAAATGGATAATGATGGTTTTAACAGGGGATTGCCGTGCCTGGTTGAAAATTTTGAGGGCCTTGATGATCCTGGCCTCCCCGTCACAACCCAGTCCAGAGATTATTGGTCGGGCGCTGCGTGGATCAAGCTCTAGTCTCCACCGAACAGTCGAAGCCGGGTAGATCAATTAGGGCTTTAACTTCTGCTATGTGACAATCTAGCGATAATTGCCATCAGCAGTCGGGGAAATGGCTGCGGGAATGGCTTTATGGAGGGAATTGAAAATTAGGCGGATGGTTTAGACCAAGCGGACGGTCTGACGTATAAGACACAAAGAATCAGAAGGAATGACCGTCACTCTGCGAGCGGATCTCAGGGTGAGACGAAGGCAAAGCCGACATTTCTGGACCATCAACCGCGGGAGGCGCCAGAGACCTCGCCGCGGCTGCGGGGCTAAGTGAAATGGGGGTAATCCGGAATTAGCCGGTAATGCGCTTGAACTTCTCCATGAGCTGCTCCTCGGTCTCCTCGTGATTGGGGTCCTTGAGGATGCAGTCCACCGGGCAGACCTCGACGCACTGGGAAGTCTCGAAATGACCCACGCACTCGGTGCAGAGGTCGGGGTCGATCACATAAATCTCGTCGCCCTGGCTGATGGCGCCGTTGGGGCATTCGGGCTCGCACACGTCACAGTTAATGCATTCGTCAGTGATGTAAAGCGCCATGGTGAAACTCCTGGGGCAGGTGAAAAGCGATAGGAAGAAGGGCTGAGGATTAGGCCTGGGCACCAGCTTGGCGCCCATCTGCCCGTAACACTCATCTTACCCAAAGCGCTCCCGCAATGCAGCACGGACCTGGGGGGGGACAAAGGCCGAGACATCGCCCCCAAGGCGAGAGACCTCGCGTACCAGGGAGGAGGAGATAAAGGCGTACTGTTCGGCGGGGGTCAGGAACAAGGTCTCGATATGGGGGGACATCCGGCGATTCATGCTCGCCAGTTGGAACTCAAATTCGAAGTCCGATACCGCCCGCAGACCACGCATGATGACATTGATACCCGCTGCTTCGGCGAAGGAGACCAGCAGGCCGCTGAAGGCCGTGACCTGGACGTTGGGAAGATGGGTCACGGTCCCGCGGGCCATAGCCAGGCGCTCCTCAAGATCGAAGATCGGGGTCTTATGGGTGTCCGCTGCCACGGCCACCACCACCTGATCGAAAAGCCGTGCGGCCCGACCGATCAGGTCGATGTGGCCGTTGGTGATGGGATCGAAGGTCCCCGGGTAGACGACCCTGCGCATGGTTCGCTTCCTGATGGTGAGAGGATCGAAGGCGGAAGAGCATAGCAGGGCTTTATTCGCCTGTCTCCGCCAGGCCGTAGCACGCCAGGCCGTAGCGGACCTGCCCCGCCTGGCGGTCACGGATCAGCTTCCAACCCGCTGGTAAGACCGGAAAACCCTGGCGAGAAGCGGTTTCCAGATAAATCCTGGCCCCAGGGTTAAGCCATCCTCCACGCTGCAAGACCAGGCAACTTGGAGCCAGAAGATCGGCGTTGAAGGGGGGATCGAGAAAGACCAGGTCGAAGGGTTCCGCAGGAGTCATCCTCAACCATTCCAGGGCATCGGCGTGGAAGATCCGGATCCGCCGCTCCGCGTCCAGGGGATCGAGGTTGGTTCGCAGAACTTGGAAGACGCAGGCGGCACGCTCAATCATGACCACTTGCGACGCGCCGCGGGAAGCGGCCTCAAAACCGAGGGCGCCACTCCCGGCGAAAAGATCCAGGCACCGACTGCCCTCGATCAGGGGGGCTAACCAGTTAAAGATCGTCTCCCGTACTCGGTCGGGGGTGGGCCGCAAACCCGGCTGATCAGCTACGGCCAATCGACGGCCGCGCCAGGCACCCCCAATGATCCGCAGCCGACCGCTAGCGACCGACATCCTACTGGCTCTGATCAATGATCGCGGGGCCCACGATGACGGTGGTGAAGCGGCTCGGATCGATCCGGCGCTGGAAGGCATCGCGAATCGTCTCGACGGTAACGGCGCGAACGCGCTCGTTGAAGCGATCGAGATAGTCCAGGGGCAAACCATAAAAGCCAATGATGGCAAGGTATTGAGCAATCTTACGATTGCCGGCGATGCGCAGGGGAAAGCCGCCCGTGATGTTCTTCACCGCCGCCTCCATCTCCTCCTGGCTGGGTCCTTCGTCCCTAAATCGCTGGATAGTTGCTATCAGGACGTTCCGGGCTTGCGGGCCTTGGTCATTCTTGGTGGCCAGGCCGGCGAGGAAGGGGCCGCGTTCAGCCAATGGCAGAAAGTAACTATAGACACTATAGGAAAGGCCGCGCTTCTCCCGAACTTCGTCCATGAGCAGTGACACCAGTCCGCTTCCACCCAGGATGTGATTGCCAACATAGAGCGGGAAGTAATCGGGGTCGGTCCGGGTCATGCCCGCCTGGCCGGTAAAGACATGGGTCTGGGTGGAAGGAAAATGGATTCGTTCCAGATTGCCTGAGGCGTTTGCGGGAACCGGTGGAAGGGAGGGGGCAGGCTCACCGGGCCCCAACCCACTGGTGATTCTCTCGGCGATGGCCTCGGCTTGTGGTCGGGTAATGGCGCCCACCAGCGCGATGACCGCCTGGCGGGCAACATAATGGCGGGCATGAAAGGCCCTGAGATCCTCCGGGGTTAGCGCCGCCAGGGACGCGGGGGTGCCGGCGGGATCAATGGCGTAGGGATGATCACCATAAAGCAGCCGATAGAAAGCCTTCTGGCCCAGGGTGGCGGGGTCCTGGTCGTCACGATTGAGACTGACCAGGGCATTGGCGCGGACTCGGTTGAAATCGGCGGGCGCGAAACGCGGCCGACTGATGATCTGGACCAGGGTCTCGAGGGCCTGGTCCAGGGCGGACTCGCGGGTCAGGGTACGAAGGGAGATGGCGGCCATGTCACGCTGCGCCTCGATGCCCAACTCGGCGCCAACCGCCTCCAGCCGCTCAGCGATGGTATCGGCGTCCCAATCGCCAGCACCCTGGTCGAGGAGATCCGCGGTCAGGGACGCCAGGCCTGGGCGGTCACCATCCCGGGCACTGCCCGCCGGGAAGACGACGCGCAGGTCCAGCATCGGCAAGTCCGGAGCGGCTACGAAGAGCACTTTCGCGCCCTGAGAGTTCTCCCAGGTGTCGATGGAGGGCGTGGCGAGCAGCGAAGGACTCAGGGGCAAGAGGCATACAAAGAGTAACCATACCCTCAGCGGGGAAGGGAGCAGGTTAGTGTCCGGCATGGGCAAGTCCTCCCCGGAGGTTGGCAGAGGCCGTGGCATCCACACTGGCAAGCGCTTGGGGAACCAGGATGGCGATGGTCAGGCTTTCAGGTACCAGGTATTGGCGGGCTACGGCCTGAATTTGCTCCGGGGTAATGCGGCTGAGATGCTCGACGTACTGCTCCATCAGCTCCCAGCCCAGGCCGATGGTCTCCAGGCTGCCGATCTGCCGGGCCTGGGCGTAAACTGAATCCTTTTCATAGACCTTGGCGGCAATGAGCTGATTGCGGATACGTTCGAGTTCGGCCTCCGCCACGGGTTCGTCACGCAGGCGTTGGACTTGGGCCAGCAGGGCCTGCTCCAGTTCTTCGACCGTGTGTCCCAGCGCGGGGATCCCATCCAGCAATAACATGCCGGGAAGCCGGCTGAAGGCGTTGTAGCTGGCCCCGGCGGATGCCGCCAGATGAGAGCCGCGAATCAGTTCGCGACTGAGACGGGCGCTGGAGCCACCATCCAGGATCGAGGCTAGCATCTCCAGGGCGTAGGGCTCCCAGTCCTGGCTGGCATGACCTAGGGCGGTAGTCTTGTAGCCCAGCAGCAGATAAGGCTCCTTGGCGGGCGCCTTGACCTGGATGCGCTTCGTGCCCCGCTGGGGAGGGTCGCCACCGCCGCGCGTCAGGCTGATGGATTCGGCGGGCAGGGGGCCAAAGTATTGTTCGGCAAGGGAAAAAACCCACGCGGGATCAACATCTCCCACCACCACCAGGGTCGCGTTGTTGGGCGCGTACCATTGGCGATACCAGTCCCGCAGGTCGGTGACCTGCATCCCTTCCAGGTCACTGGCCCAACCAATCACCGGGTTACGGTATGGGGAAACCTCGTAAGCCATGGCGTTGAACTGCTCGAAAGTCAGGGCCTCCGGGTCATCCTCGGTGCTCAAGCGGCGTTCTTCCTTGACCACCTCCAGTTCCTTGACAAACTCCGGCGCGGGCAGGGCCAGGGAGCGCATCCGCTCCGCCTCAAGTTCGAAGGCGATGGGGAGACGATCAGCGGCCAAGGTCTGAAAGTAGGCCGTGTAGTCCCGGCCGGTGAAGGCGTTTTCGTCCCCGCCGTTGGCGGCGATGATGCGGGAAAATTCGCCAGGAGCGAGCTTATCCGTACCCTTGAACATCATGTGTTCAAGCAGATGGGAAATACCGGTGAGTCCGCTGGGTTCGTAACTGGAGCCGACTTTGTACCAGACCTGCGAGGTAACGATCGGCGCCCGTCGGTCCTCCTTGACGAGCACCTTGAGGCCGTTGCCGAGGGTCCGCTCGTGGACCTGGCTGGTATTTGCCGGGGCGGGCGGTGACAGGGTCCCAAGCAACAGCGGGAGCAGCAGCGGAACCGAGAAGGTAGGTATCCTCATCTCAACCCCAAAACATGTAGGTTAGGTGCGGGAGCCCGGCGACCAAGGGATAGCGGAAGACGCCTCGGGTAATGTTTGTTAGCATGGCCGCTAAGGTCAGGAGTTGACAAGACCCCGGGGGAATCGTTCCCGCGGATACGGCGTAACCAGGTGTCAGGTCGGTTGTTCATGTTTGGATTTGGCAGAAAAAAATCGGTCGCCACGGCCGCGGAAGGGACGCAATCCATTCCTTCGCCCGGGGAGCCGGGGATGGAGCCACCCAAGCCCAAGGGTGGTCTTCTAGCGCGTCTGCGCGAGGGCCTCATGCGCACCCGCGCGGTCCTCAACAGCGATGTCGTTGATCTGATCCGTGGCCGCAAACGCATCGACCAGGACCTGCTCGACGAGCTGGAGACCCTGCTCCTGACCGCCGATGTCGGCGTGGAGGCCACCAACCGCATTATCTCTGACATGGCCGCGCGCGTGCGGCGCCATGAACTCGCCGACCCCCAGGTCCTCGTCAGCGCCCTGAAGGAGGAGCTGGCCCAGATACTGCGCGCTTGCGAGTCACCCGTGCGGGCGCCGGCGCCGGGCCGACCACAGGTGATCCTGATGATCGGCGTGAATGGGGCCGGCAAGACCACCACCATCGGCAAGTTGGCTCGGCACCTGCAACGGGAGGGCAACAGTGTCATGCTGGCGGCCGGGGATACCTTCCGGGCCGCGGCGGTGGAGCAACTCCAGACCTGGGGGGAACGCAATGGCGTCCCGGTGATCGCGCAACAGTCGGGGGCGGATTCCGCCTCGGTCATCTTTGATGCCCTGCAGGCGGCCACCGCCCGGGGGATCGACGTCCTGATCGCCGATACCGCTGGGCGCCTGCACACCAAAACCAACCTCATGGAGGAGCTCGCCAAGATCGCGCGGGTGATGAAAAAGATCGACCCCGAGGCCCCCCACGAGGTGCTGCTGGTGGTGGATGCCACCACGGGCCAGAACGCCATCGTCCAGGCCTCGCAGTTCAATGCCGCCGTGCCGCTGACTGGCATCGTACTGACCAAACTCGACGGCACCGCCAAGGGAGGCGTGCTCTTCGCGATCGCCGAGCGGTTGCGGGTGCCCATTCGCTTCATCGGCGTGGGGGAGGCCCTGGAAGATTTGCGTCCCTTCGTCGCCGAGGAGTTTCTCGAGGCCCTCTTTGGCCAGTGAGCACCCGCCGCCCATGATCCGCTGCGATCAGGTCAGCAAGCGCTACGCGGAAAGTGGTGACGTCCTGAACCATCTCAGCCTGGAGATCGCGGCGGGGGAGATGGTCTTCCTGACTGGGCACTCGGGGGCGGGCAAGAGCACGCTTCTCAAACTCATCGCCTGTCTGGAACGTCCCAGCCGCGGCCAATTGTTGGTGGATGGACGCAATATCGGCCGCCTGACCCCGCGGCAAATCCCCCACCATCGCCGCCAGGTGGGCATGATCTTCCAGGATTATCGCCTCCTCATGGACCGCAGCGTGTTTGACAATGTCGCCCTGCCCTTGGTGGTGGCCGGGCTGGGATCTCAGGAGGTCGCGCGCCGGGTGCGGGCCGCCCTCAACCAGGTCGGCCTCCTGAACCGGGAAAAGGCCCACCCCTTGGCGCTCTCGGGCGGTGAGCAGCAACGAGTGGGTATCGCCCGGGCCATCGTGGGGCGCCCCCCCCTGCTGGTGGCCGATGAACCCACGGGGAATCTCGACCCCCAGTTGGCCCGCGAGGTGATGGCCCTCTTCGCCCGCTTCAATCAGGTCGGCGTCACCCTGCTGATTGCCAGTCACGACCTGGCGCTGATTTCCAGTTTGCCCTACCGGACCTTGACTCTCGACCGGGGACGCCTGGTCGCCGACACCCATGCCCCCAAGTTCACCGCGTCCGATGCGTCCCTCAGCGTCTGAGCCCGCGGTTACGTCACGGCCCAAGCCACGGCGGATGCCACGTCCGTCTCCCCGGCGCTGGTTTCGCAACTGGCTGGCCCTGCACCACCAGGAGGCCCGATCGAGCCTCGCCCGCCTGCGGGGCAGACCACTGCCTACCCTGATGACGGTGCTGATGATTGGCATCGCCCTGGCCTTGCCTGGGACCCTCTACGTGCTGACGCGCAATCTGGCCGTGCTCGGGGATGGTTGGGAGCATACGGCGGCCATCTCGGTGTTCCTCAAAACGGAGGTGAAGGCGGAGCAGGCACAGGCCCTGGCGCGCCGTCTGGCGGGACGTCAGGACCTGGAGAGCGTGATCCTGATTCCGCCGGAGCAGGCCTTGCAGGAACTGCGTGCCGAGACCGGGTTCGCCGAGGCCGTGGAGCAACTCGAAACCAATCCGCTCCCTTACGTCCTGTCCCTGCGGCCCATGACCTACCTGGATGACGTCGCCGGTCTGGAGGGGCTGCGGGAGGCCTTGTCCGCGTTGCCGGAGACGGACCTGGTGCGCATGGATACCCTCTGGGTGCAGCGCTTCCAGGGCATCATCAAAGTCGGGGAACGGGCCGCCCTCGTTCTCGCCAGCGCGCTGGCGGCGGGGGTGCTGCTCGTCATTGGCAACACGATCCGCCTGGAAATCGAAAACTGCCGGCAGGAGATCGTCATCATGGAGACGGTCGGCGCCACCCGGGGATTCATTCGCCGCCCCTTCCTGTGGCTCGGGCTTTGGTTTGGCGGCCTGGGCGGCCTGATGGCCTGGTTCCTGATAGCCCTGGCGCGGTGGCTGATGCAGGCCCCGGTCTCCCAATTGGCCGCCCTCTATCAGGCCGACTTCGTGCTCGTTGGCCTCGGCCCTGCCGCCCAGGTCGTGCTGCTTGGCGGCAGTCTGGTCCTGGGGTTGCTGGGAAGCTGGATCTCGGTGGCCAGGCATCTTGCCGCGATCGAGCCGGAGTGAGGCGCCGCGCCCCTCCGCGATTCCCTGGTTATATCTTTCTGGATTGAGATAGTTGCTTTTTGCGCGCCGGGCGCGCGCCGCTGACTCTCATCCCCTGCGCTATCCCCTGCGCCATCCTCGGCTTCCTTCGCGCTGGCCTGTCAACGGGAGAGCACCATCCTGCAACCCAGGGCTCACGGGAACTATCCCCCTGGCCGTCCCTCCAAAGCGCATCATTCCAGTGTTGTGAAACCCGCGATAGGTTTGCTACACTGAATTCCAGACAAAATTACTTGGGTATTGGGACGATGACTAGAGATCTTGCCTTGCTCCCTACAGGAAACATTGATTCCTACATCAGCGCCGCTTATCAGATCCCGATGCTGACCCCGGACGAGGAACGGGATCTGGCTGTGCGATTGCGCGACCAGGGTGACATGGAGGCCGCCAAACGCCTGGTCCTGTCCCACTTGCGCTTCGTCATCCGCATCGCCCGCGGTTACCTCGGCTACGGCCTGCCCTTGCCAGACCTGATTCAGGAGGGTTCAGTCGGCCTCATGAAGGCGGTGAGGCGCTTCGAGCCGGACATGGGCGTGCGGCTGGTGTCCTTCGCCGTGCATTGGATTCGCGCCGAGATTCACGAATACATTCTTCGTAACTGGCGTATCGTCAAGGTCGCCACCACCAAGGCCCAACGCAAGTTGTTCTTCAACTTGCGCAGTGCCAAGAAACGCCTGGGCTGGTTCACGCGCGAAGAGGTCGAGAGCGTGGCGCGGGAGCTTGACGTCAAGCCCGAGACCGTGCTGGAGATGGAATCCCGCCTCTCCAATCAGGACCTGGCCTTCGACGGTGACGATAGCGATGAGGACGAAGGGCCCGCCGCGCCCTCCAGTTATCTGCCCGACATGCGCATGGAGCCCGCCAGCGCGCTGGAGCGTCAGGACACCATGATGGACCGGCATGACCGGCTGCATGCCGCCTTAGCGGGCCTGGATGATCGCAGCAAAACCATTCTTCAGGCGCGCTGGCTGACGGAGAAAAAACAAACCCTTCACGAGTTGGCTGAACAATTCGGCGTCTCGGCGGAGCGAATCCGCCAGATTGAAAAAAATGCGATGAAAAAAATGCGTGCCCAGTTGGAGGCCTGATCCTCAGGTGCACCAAGGAGAGGCCGGCGAAAGCCGGCCTTCGCTTTTTTGGTCGCGCCTCACATCCTGACCTCTATTGCCCCAGGAGGGACTATTTGGATGGGAACCCATGTTAGTTGGCCAGAAAGCGTGAACGCTCCAGCCGTCGGCTAAGGGCGTCTGCTAGCCGTAACTGGACCTCCTCCATGGTCATTTCCACCCCGAAATCGGCCAGGCGCGTCACGACCAAGCCGGGATAGCCGCACGGGTTGATGCGCGTAAAGGGCTCCAGATCCAAATCAACATTTAGGGCGAGACCGTGGTAACTACAGTGGCGACGAACCCTCAGTCCGAGTGATGCGATCTTGGCCCCCTGAACATAGACTCCCGGGGCGCCCGGCAGGGTTTCGGCGTCGATCCCCAGGTCGCCGAGCAGATCGATAACGGCGGCCTCTAGGAGATTGACCAGGGCCTTGATCCCCAGGTGGGCACGACCGAGGTCCAATAGCAGGTAGGCAATGAGCTGGCCGGGACCGTGGTAAGTCACCTGCCCTCCCCGGTCCACCTGGACCACCGGAATATCACCGGCATCCAGGATGTGTTCGCGGCGACCGGCCTGTCCCAGGGTAAAGATCGGCGGATGTTCCAATAACCACAATTCATCCTGGCTGGTGGCCAATCGGCAGTTCGTGAAGTCCCGCATGGCCTCCCAGGTATCCAGGTAATCGCATGTCCCTAGGCGCTTGACCAGGATTGTTTGCGGTTCCGCGTCGGCATGAGTCGCAAGAGCATCAGGATGACCGGACTCAGAGCGTCCAGGCGACGCGCTCATGGCTGCTGAGGTCCCGGTAAATGGCATCGATCTGCAACTGGCTCTGGGCCAGAATCACGAGGGTTACCGAGAGCCATTTGCCACCACTGCTTTCCCTCTCGCTAACCTGATGGGTGCTTAGCTCGGGGACGTGACGACGGACGATCTCGATGACCAGTTGCCGGAAGTCCGCCTCAGCCTTGCCGATGGCCTTGATGGGGAAGGCGCAGGGGAACTCCAGCACGGAGGCGGGGGTTTCGCTCATGACCCACCGCTTACTGGAACCACCGCAGGATGGTATCCCGAAGCCATTCCCACCAGCCGCCTTTCGGGACATCCTGCAGGGCAATCAGGGGGACCCGGCCAATTTCCTTGGCCTCCAACTCCACCACAATTTCTCCGACCTGGGCTCCCTTGGCCAAGGGGGCGATAAGGTCCGGGTTTTTTTCGATACGGGCAGAGAGTTGGTTATAACGCCCGCGGGGAATAGTGGCATGGAGGTCCTCGGCGGGACCTACGGGGACTTCCTTGACCTCCCCCATCCATACCCGCAGGTTTTCGACGGGCTTCCCACCCGGATAGAGCTGGGGCGATTCGTAAAACCGGAATCCATAATTGAGCAATGCCAGGCTGGCCGCGGCCCGGGCCTTTTCGCTCTTGGCGCCCATGACCACGGAGGTCAGACGCATGCTGTCTCGTTTGGCGGAGGCCACCAGGCAAAAGCCGGCCGCCTCGGTGTGACCGGTCTTGACGCCGTCGACGCTGGGGTCCTGCCACAGGAGGCGATTGCGATTGTTTTGCTTGATACCGTGGTAAACGTATTCCTTCTCCGCATACCAGGCATAGTAGTCCGGGAATTCGCGGATCGTCGCGGCCGTTACCAGGCTCATATCCCGCGCGGTGGAGTAATGCTCCGGGTCGGGCAGGCCGGTGGCGTTGGTAAAGTGACTGTTGGACATGCCCAGGCGCTGGGCGTGACTGTTCATCAGGTGAGCAAAGGTATCCTCACCGCCAGCGACGTGCTCGGCCAAGGCAACGCTGGCATCGTTTCCGGATTGAATGATCATGCCATGCAGCAGGACCTCCAGGGGGATGCGCTTGCCAAGTTCGATAAAGGTCTTGGAACCGCCCGTCCGCCAGGCCTTCTCGCTGATGAGAACCTCGTCAGTCAGGGCAACCTTGCCGGCCGCCAGTTCTCGAAAGACCACGTAGGCCGTCATGATCTTGGTCAGGCTGGCCGGTTCAAGGCGCTCGTCAGCATTTCGTTCGGCAATGACCTTGCCAGTGTGGTGGTCCACCAGCAGGTGGGCGGTGCCATCAATAACCGGTGGTTCCGGGATGGGGGCCTGGAGGCTGGTGGCAGCCTTATCCTGGGCGAAGGTGGGCGGCAAAAACAGCAGGCACAGGAGGCTCAGGAGGGAGACGTAAGGCTTCATGCGGGAGGGCTTGGCGCTGGCTAGTAAGGATTAAAACTGCGGCGAGGGCGCCTGCGCCCACTCGCCTGATTGATCATTCTAAGCCTTGCGGAGGGGATTTTGCAGCAATGAGGGATGGAAACTTTGTGGGAAATGGATCGATGGTGTCAGATAGCCACCATCGATCATGCTGTGTTCGCGCTAAAGAAGGGTGATGCGGAGGGTCAGCCCGTCGTGCTGCCCGGCCTGATGACATCAGTCTTTTTGTGTATTAGATGCACCGGGTGGCACGAGTTGATAAAGGGGATGACCCTGAAGGCAAACCAATTGTTATGGCTGGCTTAACGCATGACGACTCTGGGATTGGACACCCCTAGTGAGGCCAAGCGGCTTGAAATTAAACTGGCTTCATCCTTGGAGTCGAGCGGGCCCACCTGGACCATGAAGGGAGTTAGGTCGTTAGCAGTGTCCGTGCGGACCAGAACCGTCTCCTCCAGTTTACTGGCCAACTCCTGGCGGAGCCTTTCCGCATGGGTTCGATTATCGAAATGGCCCGCTTGTAGATAGATAGCGGCACTTGCGGCAACCTTCGGTCGGTCGTTGCCGATGACCACACCGCCGTCAAAAGAGTCAACACTGACAAAGGCATTGCCTGGTTGGGAATCAATTGGCGCGGGTGCGCCAGGCTGATCCGCCCTGGCCTTGTCGGCAGCGGCGACGAACATCCGCTGCAAGCCCGCGTCCAGGTCGGTGGTAGCCGAGTCAAGAACCTGAATTTTGACCTTGGCCATGCCCTTGTCCACCATGTCCAGTTGCGAGGCGGCGGCGTAGGAAAGGTCTAACATCCGATTACCATGAAAGGGACCGCGATCATTGACGCGCACCACCGCGCTTCGACCATTTTCCAGATTGGTGACCTGGATGAGACTGGCGAGGGGAAGGTTTTTGTGCGCGGCGGTCATGGCATGCATGTCAAAACGCTCGCCGCTGCTGGTACGCCGGCCATGAAAGCGCTTGCCGTACCAGGAGGCGGTACCCTTTTCTTCATGGCCCTGAGCTGCCTGCCGTACCTGGTATTTCTTACCCTTTACGACGTAGCTCTTGGCCGATGAGGTCTTGGGCGGGGTCTCTGTGGATGGGGAAAGGTTCCCCTGGGTTGCCGGAGTCGGACTTGACGCTTGCTCCGGTTGACCAGTGGTGCCGGTGGTTGCACATCCGTTGACCAGCAAGGTCAGCAAAAGGATTGAGAGCAAACCGGAAAACTTGCCCAAGTGGACGGCTTGCCATGCGTTGTTACCCGCATTTCTCGTCGCCATAAACAGCCCCCAATTTGTCGCGAGATCACCGTCGAGCGGATAATTTCCCTGTCGCTCGAAATACTTACCTGATTCCGGTGTCTCTTTTACACGGTTAGGACTTCCAGAATAACCCCTGACTTCAGGTTTGGCACATAGAAATGATTGATGCAGGTAAAGTTGAATTTATAGCACCAGGGCCCGTATCGCGCCCAGGTGGGGCGATGTGTCCAGCCATGGCTCCTTAACGGATCATTTTTGATGAGATTTTTTGGCGAAACCTCCCTGAGGGCCGGCAGGCTTCAACTGGCCGAAGAGCACTGGCCAAGTACTGCGGGAGGCCCTATCATCACTTTGAGCCTGTATTCTCAGCCGACGGGAGATTAACGAACATGAGCAACGCGGTAGTTGGCATCATCATGGGTAGCGACTCGGACCTGGGGGTCATGCGTGGTGCTGCCGAGGTGCTGGGGGAGCTTGGGGTGCCCTGGGAGATGAATATTGCCTCCGCCCACCGCACGCCGAGGAGGGTCATCGACTATGTCGAAAGCGCGCGTGATCGGGGTCTGAAGGTCATCATCGCCGGCGCGGGTGGGGCCGCCCACCTGGCGGGTGTCGCGGCGGCCTTCACGCCCTTGCCCATCATCGGCGTGCCGGTGAAAAGCGCCAGCCTCTCCGGTCAGGATTCCCTGCTGTCGATGGTGCAAATGCCCCCTGGCGTGCCCGTCGCGACCGTCGCCATCGATGGCGCCCGGAATGCGGGCATCCTGGCCGCGCAGATCATCGCCACGGGTGATCCAGCCCTGATGGACCGGCTGGTGCTGTTCAAGCAGGACCTCGAGGCGGCCGTGCTGGTGAAGGCGCAGCGCCTCACGGCCGGAGAACTGGGCTGACCCCCAAACTAATCTGCCCGGATCGCTCAGACACGCATTACCCGCAGTGGTTGGACGCGCTGGCATCCTGGTCGCGCGACATACGGGGCCTTGAGGAGAGCCGGTGATGGATATCGCCGAATTGCTGGCATTTTCAGTCAAGAACAAGGCCTCGGACCTGCACCTGTCCGCGGGCTTGCCACCCATGATTCGCGTCAATGGCGATATGCGGCGTTTCGACCTGCCGGCCATGGACCATCGGACGGTCCAGGGCCTGGTCTACGACATCATGAACGACAAGCAGCGTAAGGATTACGAGGAGTTCCTGGAGACGGACTTCTCCTTCGAGATCCCCGGCCTGGCCCGCTTCCGCGTCAACGCCTTCAATCAGAAGCGTGGCGCCGCCGCCGTGCTGCGCACCATCCCCTCCAAGGTCCTGTCCCTGGAGGAGATCAACGCCCCCAAGATCTTCCGCGAGATCGTTGAGGTCTCCCGCGGCCTGATCCTGGTGACCGGCCCCACGGGCTCGGGCAAGTCCACCACCCTGGCGGCGATGATGGACTTCCTCAACGACACCCGCTATGAGCACATCCTCACCATCGAGGACCCCATCGAGTTCGTTCACCTCAGCAAGAAGTGCCTCATCAACCAGCGCGAGGTCCATCGCGACACCCTGGGCTTCGCCGAGGCCCTGCGCTCCGCCCTGCGCGAGGACCCGGACATCATCCTGGTCGGCGAGATGCGCGACCTGGAGACCATCCGCCTGGCCATGACCGCCGCGGAGACCGGCCACCTGGTGTTCGGTACCCTGCACACCACCTCCGCCGCCAAGACCGTCAACCGCATCATCGACGTCTTCCCGGCGGCGGAGAAGGACATGGTTCGTTCCATGCTCTCCGAGTCCCTGCGCGCCGTGGTCGCCCAGACCTTGCTCAAGAAGGTCGGCGGGGGCCGGGTGGCGGCCCACGAGATCATGATCGGCACCCCGGCCATCCGTAACCTGATCCGCGAAGACAAGGTGGCCCAGATGTACTCCGCCATCCAGACCGGCCAGGCCTATGGCATGCAGACCCTGGATCAGAACCTGGCCGAACTGCTCAAGCAAGGGGTGATCACCCGCGCGGATGCCTTGTCCAAGGCTCAGAACAAGGATTCCTTCTCCTGAAAAGCACCCCCGATTCCTTGATCCCCGTCCCTGTGGTCGGACCAGCGGGACGGTATGCTGGTCACTCTCTTAACGCGGGCAAGAAAGCTGATGGACTTTAATCAACTCCTTATCCTGATGGCCCAGAAGAAGGGCTCGGACATGTTCATCACCGCTGGGCGGCCACCAGGGATCAAGATCGATGGCGTCATCCGCAATGTCGGCAACGAGCCCCTGACCGCCCGCCAGGCCCACGACCTGGTCTACAGCGTGATGAATGAGAAGCAGCAGAAGGAGTTCGAGGAGACCAAGGAATGCCAGTTCGCCATCGACGCCAAGGGCGTGGGGCGGTTCAGCGTCAGCGCCCTGGTCCAGCGGGACGCCGCCTGCATGGTGCTGCGCCGTATCGAGACCAAGATCCCCAGCCTCGACGACCTGCGCCTGCCGCCCGTCATCAAGGAACTGGCGATGACCAAGCGCGGGTTGATCATCTTCGTCGGCGGGACCGGCACCGGTAAATCCACCTCCCTGGCGGCCATGATCGGCTACCGCAACCAGAACAGCTCCGGTCACATCATCACCATCGAGGACCCCATCGAGTTCGTCCACGAGCACGCCGGCTGCATCGTCACCCAGCGTGAGGTCGGGGTCGACACCCTGTCCTTCGATGCCGCCCTGAAAAACACCCTGCGCCAGGCCCCGGACGTCATCCTCATCGGCGAGATCCGCACCCGCGAGACCATGGAGTACGCCATCGCCTTCGCCGAGACCGGCCACCTGGTGCTCGCCACCCTCCACGCCAACAACGCCAACCAGGCCCTGGACCGTATCCTCAACTTCTTTCCCGAGGAGGCCCGTAACCAACTCTTCACCGATCTGTCCCTCAATCTCAAGGGCGTCGTGGCCCAGATGCTTTGTCCGCGCATCGACGGCAAGGGCCGGCGCGCCGTCATCGAGGTCCTGGTCAATACCCCACTGGCCTCCGATCTGATCCGCAAGGGCGAGGTCTCCAAGCTTAAGGAGTTGATGAAAAAATCCCGCGAGCAGGGCATGGTCACCTTCGACCAGTCCCTGTTCGACCTCTACGAGGAAGGCGAGATCAGCTATCAGGATGCCTTGCGCCTGGCGGACTCCGCCAATGAGGTGCGGCTGATGATCAAGCTCCATGGGACCCGGGACAAGGGCGCGGATCTGGATGCGGGCCTGGAGGGCATCGCCCTGGTGGACAAGGACGAGTGAGGGGGCGGTTTAGACTGGGGTTTCATGCGGGTGACCTCCCAGACGTGCTCCGCGCCAAATAGGGTGGATGAGGCGGCGAAGGTGGCATAATCTCTCCTATCCACCCTCTTTCCGTAGCGACAAAAACGCCATGGCAACACTTCTCGGTCCCCTCTTCCGGACATGGGAACGGCTGTTCCGGCCCTTCCTGGCCACCCTGGCGGCCCTGGTATTGCAATTCGGTACTCTTGGCTGCGTGCATCTGCCCAGTTTTGCCGAGGGACTCCTCGCGGACGTGAAGGGCGGCGAAGAGGAAGGACAAGCTGAGGTTCAGCCCACCGTCCAGAGCGCTCCCCCACCCCCCGTTTTGCCCATGGAGCCCCAGGAAGCCCTCCCCGCCAAAGGCAAGCGCTGGGAATGGTCGGGGGACAAGCGCCAGATCACCCACATCTGGATCGATACCGATACCCAGAAGGCCCGTTTTTACGATGGACCTGAGCAGGTCGGCTGGAGCTACGTGGCCTCGGGGGTCAAGAAGTTCCCCACCCCGACGGGTAAGTTCGCGGTCATCGGTAAGGAAAAGACCAAGGAATCGAACCTTTACGGCAAGATCTACGATGCCGAAGGCAAGGTGGTGGTCAGTGATGCCAAGCGTGGCCGGCACAAGATTCCGCCGGGCGGGCGTTTCGCGGGGGCCAAAATGCCTTATTTCCTCCGCCTTACCTATGACGGTGTCGGACTGCATGCGGGTCCCATCCCCCGACCGGGACATCCCGCTTCCCATGGCTGTATCCGCTTGCCGGCACCCTTGGCGGAACGCCTCTTTACCCAGGTCGCCCCGGGGACGCAGGTCACCATAACCGGCTCCGGTCCTGACTACGGGGACTATCAGGCCAAACTGGCCGCGCAGGGCCCCGCTCGCCAGGAGCCGGCCGAGGGCGGTTTCGCTCAATCGTCGGAGGTGGTGCAGACGTATCCAGCCAAATTGGCCCTGTCCCAGCCCCCCGCCGTCAAAACCGCATCCGGTGTGGACGCGACCGTTTCCGATCAAGCCAAGCCCGCCGCGGCCAAGTCGGTGCCGTCAACTCATACCCCACCCGTCCCTCTGGTCCAGCCCCCTCCCGTGAAAAAGCGCGAGACCAGTATCGGCTCAGCTCCAGAACCCGTCCCCGCCAATGCGCCGGCGCCAGCGCCTGTCACTACACCGGCACCTCTCACTGCAACTCTCACTGCACCTGTCACGATATCGGCACCCGTCGCTAAACCAGCACCAGTCACTGTCACTATACCGGCACCCGTTACTACCCCAGCACCAGTCACTATACCGGCGCCTGTCACTAAACCAGCATCGACGCCCGCCACTTCACGGGCTCCCATTCCCCCGGCAACGTCTGCCGCGCCTGTCCCCGTTCATCCTCCCGCACCCGATTCCGCCGTGGCGCCGGCCGCGGCCACCCCCGCGCCTGCCGCGCGGGTCCCAGCACCTTCCGCCGCTCCTCCTTCCGTTGTTGTCCCGGCCGACTCCGATGCTCGGGCTTCCGCTAGGGTCCCGGTCGACTCAAGTGCGCCTGCCACCGCTCCGGTCCCGGCCAATGCCAATGCTCCTGCTGCGACTCCGACCCCGCCCCCGCCCCAAACCAATACCCCTGCTACCGCATTGGCTCCGGGGCATGCCTCTGCATCTGCTTCCACCCGGCCCCTCGCTTCCAATTCCGCCCCAGCATCAGCCCCAGCACCAGCCCCAGCCTCAGCACCACGCCCAGCCTCAGCACCAGGCCCAGGCCAAGGCACAGGCCCAATGGCGAAGACCCAGGACAAGGGCGATCAAAAGGAAGTCAGCCCGGTCAACCTGGCGGCATCCCCTCAGGTCCTCAAACCAGCCGCGGGGGGATCTCTGGTCAGGGAAGGCAGGCTGGAGGTACCGGTCCCCTTCACGCAACGGCCGCCGGCGGTGGAGTGATCTGGATGGAACGGCGGTGCTGGTCCGCCAAGCGGACATAGTGCTGAGCTGAATACTCCAGATAGTCCACTTCCTTGTCCGTCAAGGGCCGGATACGCCGGACCGGAGCACCGTACCAGAGGTAGCCCCCTTCCAGTACCTGGCCGGGCGATACCAGGGAACCGGCGCCGAGGAGGGTCCGGGGTTGGATCAGTGCCCGATCCAGGATGCGGGCGCCGCTACCGATCAGGCAACATTCCTGGATCTCGCAGCCATGGAGCACCACCTGATGCCCGACGGTGACCCGATCGTGGATGATCAGGGGCGCCCCACCAGGCTGAAAGCGGCTATCGTGGGAAACGTGCAGAATGCTGCCATCCTGGATATTCGTCTCCGCCCCGATGCGAATGAAATGCACATCGCCCCGGATTACGGCCATGGGCCAGACCGAGGCGTGGTCCCCCAGCTCGACCTGGCCGATTACCAGCGCGGAGGGATCGACCCAGGCGCTCGGTGCAACCTGTGGGTAGGTACCCAGATAGGGACGTAGGGTGGTCATTGGTTCCTCCGGGAAGTCAGTTGGTCTGGACCTTAGGTGGTGCTGAGTCGCGGGTCAAGGAGCGAAAAGTTGTGGGAAAAAAAGTTGCGGAAAATCTGGCAAGGAAACGGTTCGCGGCAGCGAGCCTAGCCAAGGCATCGTGTCAAGTTATGGGCGGCGATCTGGCCTCACGTCAGGATGACCGGGCACGCAGCACAATGGCGCGGGCTCCCTCCAGTTTGGCAGCGGATTGGCGGGTATTGCTCAGCGTGAAAGTCACGGGAATGTCTTTCCTGGTCAGGGGGGTGGCCTGCCGCCTCAAGACAGTTAGTGACGTTAGTGACACTTCCCCCCAACTGCTGCGGAAGCATTGGCCATTGCGGGACGCCGGTTGCCTGGTTCATGATGCTTCGCCACAGAGCCCCGATCGGAGATCATCCCCATGCCGCGCTTTCCCTTGCCCCTGATGCTGGCGCTGCTCTTGCCGTCCGCGATGGTAAGTGCCGAGAAAAAATTTGGCACCTTCATCGATGAGGGGGAACCGGCGGCGCCCGCCAGCCTCCAGGAGGGCAAGCAGTGGGAAGAGGGTCGGGCCACTCTCCCCCCCTGGCCGGCGGACGGCGACCTGGTGGAGCTAAAGTTGGATTTTCGTTCACCCGGCAATTTTCGTTACTTTATCGATGGCCGGCACCTCCGGGTCGACGCCGATGAGGTGGTGCGCTACACCCTGGTGGCCGAAGCGCCCAGTGGCACCCGCAACGTGACCTTTGAGGGCCTGCGTTGCACGGCGCAGGGGACTTATCGGCAGTATGCCTATGGTTCCAACAAGGCCTTCATCCCCGTCGAGGAGGGGGACTGGCAGCCCATCAGCCTCCAGACCGGTGACCGCCTCCATAAGGAACTGCATGGCCATTTCCTCTGCGTGCCCCGCGCCTTCGCCCCTCGCCCCGTCAAGGACATGATCCGGGCCTTCAAGGGTCAGGTGCAACTACGCGAGAACGCGGGATTCCTGTCCGATTGAGCGCCCTAGAGGTGGATGCCTGAGGTCGTGGCGTAACCTGGATGCCCCAGGGGTGTCCTCAGGGCTGGCTCCGCAGGTCCTCGCGCCGAGCCGCTTGGCATTATCCTTTTCCTCCCCACTGCTGGTCCCCTACAGAGCCATGGAAAATCCGCTCCTCGACATGCCTGGCCTCCCGCCCTTTGGCCGCATTCAGGCCGAGCACGTTGAACCCGCCATCGATGCCCTGCTGGCCCGCAACCGGGCTCGCATCGCTGACCTGACCAGGGGGGAGGAGCCACCGACCTGGGAGCGTTTCATTGAGCCCCTGGAGCTGCTGGGGGATACCCTGGAGCGCGCCTGGTCGCCCGTCGGGCACCTCAACGCCGTCATGAATAGTGAGGCCCTGCGCGCGGCCTATAATGCCTGTCTGCCCAAGCTCAGCGCCTATGGCACCGAGCTGGGCCAGAACCGGGCGTTATTCGAGGGCTACCGCGCCGTGGCCGCCCAGGAGCATCTGGATGCCACCCAACGCCAGTTGCTCAACCATGCCTTGCGCGATTTTCACCTCTCGGGCGTCGATCTGCCGCCGGAGCAGCAGGCCCGCTTCAAGGAGATCGACCAAGCCCTGGCAGGCCTGACCGCCAAGTTCGCGGAAAACCTACTGGATGCCACCCATGCCTGGAGCAAGCAACTTGCCGATGAGGCCGCGCTCGCCGGCCTGCCCGCATCCGCCCGCGCTTTGGCGCGTCAGACCGCCACCCAGCGCGGGGAAGAAGGCTGGGTCCTGACCCTGGACTTTCCCTCCTACCAGCCGGTCATGACCTACGCCGATGACCGGGAACTCCGCCAGGAGCTCTACGAGGCATATGTCACCCGCGCCTCGGAACTCGGCCCCCACGGGGGCCAGTGGGACAACGGCCCGCTCATGGAGGAGATCCTGGCCCTGCGGCACGAGCAGGCCCGCTTGCTGGGTTTCGCCAACTATGCCGAGCGCTCCCTGGCCACCAAGATGGCCCGGACCACCGACGAGGTGATGGGTTTCCTCAACGACCTCGCCGACCGGGTCGCCGCCAAGGCCCGGGAGGAACTGGCCGAGGTGCGCGACTTTGCCCGCGCCCATGCCGGCGCCACGGCAATCGAGCCCTGGGACCTGGCCTATTATTCCGAGAAGCTGCGCGAGCAGCGCTATGCCATCACCCAGGAGGAGCTGCGGCCCTTCTTCCCCCTGGACCGGGTCATCGAGGGTCTCTTCGCCGTCCTGGAGAGGTTGTTTGATATCAGCATCCAGGAGGTACAGGGGGTCGAGACCTGGCACCCCGATGTCCGCTTTTTCGAGATCCGCGCCAGGAACCCTCAGGTCAGCGAAGCGGCGGCGGCCGACGAGGGGAGCCATGACGCGACGGTCATCCATCAGGCCCGAGCCGATGAGACTACCGGCGGCGTCGCCAACTCAACGCCGGACAAACTTGCTGCCGGACCAGGGGAATTGCGCGGTCAGTTCTACCTCGATCCTTTCTCCCGCCCCCACAAGCGGGGCGGGGCCTGGATGGATGTCTGCGTCAGCCGCCTCCACACCGCCGCCGTCGACCAGATCCCCTGCGCCTATCTGGTGTGCAACTTCACCCCGCCCGTGGACGACCAGCCGTCGCTCCTCACCCATACCGAGGTGCTGACGCTGTTTCACGAATGCGGTCATGGCCTGCACCACCTGCTGACCCGGGTCGACTACCCGGCCGTGGGCGGGATCTCCGGCGTACCCTGGGATGCGGTGGAGCTGCCCAGCCAATTCCTGGAAAACTGGTGTTGGGAACGGGAATCCCTGGACCTGATCTCCGGCCATGTGGATACCGGCGCGCCGATCCCGGAGGATCTCTTCCAACGCCTGCGGGCCGCCAAGAACTTCCAGTCCGCCATGCAGATGGCCCGCCAGCTCGAATTCGCCCTCTTCGACTTTCGCATCCACCTGGAATACGATCCGGTCCGGGGTGGCCGTATCTATGAGATCCTGGAGGAGGTACGGGATCAGGTCGCCCCCCTCAAGCCGCCGGCCTTCAACCGCTTTGCCCACGGCTTTTCCCACATCTTCGCCGGTGGGTATGCGGCGGGCTACTACAGCTACAAGTGGGCCGAAGTCCTGTCCGCCGATGCCTTTTCCCTTTTCGAGGAAAGGGGCATCCTCGACACCAACACGGGCCGCGCCTTCCGCCAGCACATCCTGGAACAGGGTGGCTCTCGCGATGCCATGGAACTCTTCGTCGCCTTCCGCGGGCGCAAGCCGACGATCGACGCCTTGCTGCGGCATGGCGGTATTGCCGCTTGATGGCAGGGCACCCCTGCATTCCCACCGCTTTCTCCGTTCAAAGAGAGTCTTTCAACCCTGTGAATCCAGGCGAGGGTAAAGGTGAGACGGGTTAGCTCTGAAGTATATCTGGACGATTCATTCCACTTCGGCAATAAGAGGAGATTGCTCTAGGATGAAATACGCCGATCTGCGTGACTTCATCACCCAACTCGAAGCCCAAGGGGAACTCAAGCGCATCCGTACCGAGGTCGATCCCTGCCTGGAGGTCACCGAGATCTGTGACCGTACCCTGAGGGCGGGGGGCCCCGCCTTGCTATTCGAACGTCCCAAGGGCTCGGCCATCCCCTTACTGGGCAATCTCTTCGGCACCCCGCGGCGGGTGGCGCTGGGTATGGGCGAAGAGTCGGTATCCGCCTTGCGTGGGGTGGGCCAGTTGTTGGCCACGCTTAAGGAGCCGGAGCCACCGCGGGGGATGAAAGATGCCTGGGAAAAGCTCGGCGTCTTTCGCAAGGCCTTGGACATGGCCCCCAAGCCGATCAAAGGCGCGCCCTGTCAGGAAGTGGTTCTGGAGGGGGCCGAGGTCGATCTGGGCCGCTTGCCGATCCAGACCTGCTGGCCGGGGGACGCTGGCCCGCTGATCACCTGGGGCCTGGTCATCACCCGCGGGCCGGACAAGCCACGCCAGAACCTGGGTATCTACCGCATGCAGGTCCTGGGTCGGAATCGGGTCATCATGCGCTGGCTGGCCCATCGCGGCGGGGCCCTGGACTTTCGCGATTGGACCCGTGCCCATCCCGGACAGCCGTTCCCGGTTTCAGTGGCTCTGGGCGCGGACCCCGCCACCATCCTCGGCGCCGTCACCCCGGTCCCGGATAGCCTGTCGGAATATGGCTTTGCTGGCCTGCTGCGCGGCAGCCGGACCGAAGTCACGGCCAGCCTTGGCAACGATCTCCAGGTGCCCGCCCGGGCGGAGATCGTGCTGGAAGGGCATATTCATCCCGTGGATACCGCCCTGGAGGGTCCCTTCGGCGATCATACCGGCTATTACAATGAGATCGACCGCTTTCCGGTCTTTACCCTCGACCGCATCACCCACCGCCGCGATCCCATCTATCACAGCACCTACACCGGCCGACCGCCGGATGAGCCCGCCATCCTGGGAGTAGCCCTCAACGAGGTCTTCGTTCCCATCCTGCAAAAGCAGTTTCCGGAGATCGCCGACTTCTATCTGCCCCCCGAAGGCTGCTCCTACCGCCTGGCGGTGGTGAGCCTGAAAAAGCAATACCCCGGCCATGCCAAGCGCATCATGCTCGGCGTCTGGTCCTTCCTGCGCCAGTTCATGTACACCAAGTTCGTCATCGTGGTGGACGACGACATCAATACCCGCGACTGGAAGGACGTCATCTGGGCCATGACCACCCGCATGGACCCGGTGCGGGATACGGTCACCATCGAGAACACCCCCATCGACTATCTGGACTTCGCCTCCCCCGTATCCGGTCTGGGCTCCAAGATCGGCTTCGATGCCACCAACAAGTGGCCCGGCGAGACCAACCGCGAATGGGGGCAGCCCATTGTCATGGACGCGGCGGTGCGCCAGCGCGTGGATGCCATCTGGGACGAGTTGGGTATTGGCTGAAATGGAAGAGGGCGCTGCCCATGGGCAGCGCCCCCTTATCGCCTAATGAACGGGTCGAAACCCTAACCCGTCGCGGTCCGGATCCACTCCACCCGGTTGCACATGACCCCGTAATAGACCACCGGGATGACCACCAGGGTCAGGACGGTGGAAACGAAGAGGCCAAACAGCAGGGATACCGCCAGGCCGGAGAAGATAGGGTCATCGAGGATGAAGACGGCCCCGGCCATGGCCGCGACGGCGGTCAGGGCGATGGGCTTGGCGCGCACCACGGCGGAGCGGATCACCGCCGCCTCCAGGCTCAGGCCCCCTTCCCGCACCTCCTGGTTGATGAAGTCCACCAGCAGGATGGAGTTGCGCACGATGATGCCGGCCAGGGCGATCATGCCGATCATTGAGGTGGCGGTGAACTGGGCGCCCAGCAGGGCATGGCCGGGCATGATGCCGATGATGGTCAGGGGAATGGGCGCCATGATCACCAGCGGCACCAGATAACTGCGGAACTGGGCCACCACTAGCAGATAAATGAGGATCAGGCCCACGCCGTAGGCGATGCCCATGTCGCGGAAGGTGTCATAGGTGACCTGCCACTCGCCGTCCCACTTGAGGCTGTATTCATAGGGATTGAGGGGGGGCTGGACGAACCATTGCTCCAGTCCCAAGTCCGCGGCCAGGGTCGCCGAGATCGCGAAGAGCCCGTAGAGCGGGCTGTCGGTTTCCCCTGCCATGTCACCCACGACATACACCACCGGCAGCAGATCCTTGTGGTAGATGCTGTGCTCTCGGGTCGTCTCCACCAGACTGACCAGTTCCGACAGGGGGATGAGCTGCCCGCCCTGGGCACGCACCCGCAGGGCTAGGACCTGCTCCAGGTCCGCCTTGTCGGCCTCGCTGTACTCGACGCGCAGGGGCACGGCGTACTTGACGTGGGCCCCGTGGAGGAAGCTCATGTCCTCGCCCTCCAGGACCGTGGCCAGGGCCTGGGCGATGGCGCTCTGGGCCACGCCGAGTCGCGCCGCCTTGGCGCGGTCAACGACGACGATGAGCTTGCCGGCGGGATATTCCACCGAGTCGTCCACATCGACGATATCCGCCGTCTGCTCAAAGACCCCGCGCACCTGGCGGGCGACCTGGATCTGCCCGCCATAGTCGAGACCATAGACCTCGGCCACCAGGGGTGATAGCACTGGCGGCCCCGGGGGGATCTCGACGACCTTGACGTTGCCCTGGTACTGACGGGCGATGGCCTGCAGTGGCTCGCGCACCGCCAGGGCCACCTCGTGGCTCTTGCGCTCACGATGGGCCTTGTCCACCAGGTTGACCTGGATGTCGCCCAGATGGGCGCCCTCGCGGAGATAGTACTGGCGCACCAGGCCGTTGAAGTTGATCGGCGTGGCGGTGCCGGCATAGACCTGATAGTCGGTCACCTCGGGGACGGTCTGCAGATACTCGCCCAGTTCGGCCAGGACCCGCGCCGTCTGCTCCAGGCTGGTGCCCTCCGGCATGTCCAGTACCACCTGGAACTCGGACTTATTATCGAAGGGCAACATCTTGAGGATCACCGCCTTGCCGGTGACCAGGCCGATAGAGCCGGCAATGAGCAGCAGAATGCCCCCCAGCAACAGCCAGCGGTTGATCCAGCCCTGGCGACCGGCTAGGAAGGGGGCGATGAGGCGGTTGAACAGGTTATCCAGCCAGCCGCCGTTTGTTCCACCATGGCCCAGATCCATAGCTTGGCCGTGGCCGTGACCCTGGATATGGCCATGACCCCTGTCGTGATCGTGACCCTTACCGCCAGCCTGGGCATGGGCCGCCACCCGCCGGCCGAGCATGAAATTCGTCATCCAGGGGGTGAAGACGAAGGCGACGACCAGGGAGATGAGCATGCCAGTTGAGGCGTTGATGGGGATGGGGCTCATGTAGGGTCCCATGAGGCCGGTGACAAAGGCCATGGGCAGCAGGGCGGCGATGACGGTGAAGGTCGCCAGGATGGTCGGGCCGCCCACCTCGTCCACCGCCTTGGGCATGAGGTCGAGGAGCTTGCGGTTGCTCATGGCCATGTGCCGGTGGATGTTCTCCACCACGACGATGGCGTCGTCCACCAGGATGCCGATGGAGAAGATCAGGGCGAAGAGTGATACCCGGTTGAGGGTGAATCCCCAGGCCCAGGAGGCGAAAAGGGTCAGGGCCAGGGTGACGATGATGGCCGCGCCGACGATGAGGGACTCCCGCCAGCCGATGGCGAAGACCACCAGCACGATCACCGACAGGGTGGCGAAGGTCAGCTTCTGGATCAGCTTTTGCGCCTTGGCGTCGGCGGTGGCGCCGTAGTTGCGGGTCACAGTGACCTCCACCCCGTCGGGGATGAAGGTGCCTTCAAGCTGGGCGAAGCGGTCGATGACCCGCTGGGCCACCTCAACGGCATTGACCCCCTCCTGCTTGGCCACGGCGATGGTCACCGCCGGCGTGCTACCAGCCAGGGCTACGCCGCTGTGGGCCGCCATGGGACCAGCCCCCAGCCAGACATAGGACTGGGGCGGCTCCGGGCCGCGCTCGATGGTCGCCACGTCGCGCAGAAAGACCGGCCGGCCGCCATGGAGGCCGACGACCAGGTCGCCGACCTCCTCCACCGTCATCAGCAGGGTGCCGGCCTGGACCAGGATTTCGGCATTGTCGTGGGTAACGGCGATGTCGTCGCGGGTGTGATTGGCGGCCTGAAGGGCCCGGCGCAGGGTGTCGAGATCGATGTTGAAGCCAGCCAGGGCCTGAGGATCGAGGACGATCTGCGTCACCTGGGCAGGAGCACCGACGGTATAGACGTCCCGGGTACCGGGCACCCGTTTGATCTCCTGCTCGAGGGCGTGGGCAATCTTGCCCAGTTCGAAGGCGCCCCGGGCCTCGTCCCGCGACCAGAGGGTGGCGGTGATGATCGGCACGTCGTCGATGCCCTTGGGCTTGATCAGCGGCTGGCCCACGCCCAGGTTCGGCGGCAGCCAGTCCTGATTGGAGTAGATCTTGGAATAGAGGCGGACGATGGCGTCCGTCTGGTCTTCGCCCACCTGGAACTGGACGGTGACCACCGCCAGGCCGGGGCGGGAAACCGAGTAGGCGTGCTTGATCCCCTTCATCTCCGACAGCACCTGCTCCGCCGGCCCGGCAACCAGTTGCTCTACCTCGGTGGCGGAGGCGCCCGGGAAGGGGATGAAGACGTCGGCGAAGGTAACGTTGATCTGGGGCTCTTCCTCCCGGGGGGTGACCAGGATGGCGAACAGGCCCAGCAGCAGGCCCACCAGGGCCAGCAGAGGGGTGATAGCCGAGGCCTGGAAGCGCTCCGTGATCCGCCCGGAGATGCCGAGTTGCTCAGCCATCGTTGCGCTCCCCAGCCCCTTGGGCCTGGGCCTTGAGCGTAGCTCCGGCGGCGATGGGGTCCAGGGCCACCCGCTCGCCCTCACTCAGGCCGGAGAGGACCACCAGCGCATCCCCCAGATCGCGCCCGACCCGGATCTGCCGGAAGCGGACCTTGCCGTCGATGAGCACATAGACCCCGGTGACCTCGGAGCGCTGGACCACTGCGGCCTTGGGGATCGCCAGTTCCCGCTTCGCCCCGGTGAGGAAGCCCGCCTTGACGAACATACCGGGGTAGAGGTTGGCGAGATCGGCCGGCAGATCCAGCCGGACCTTGAAGGTGTTGGACCCCTGGTCCGCGAAGGGAAAGACGGTCATGCCCGTCGCCGTAACCACCTGGTTACCAGGCAGATGGATACGAGCCCCCTGGCCCGCGCGAACCGCGGTGATCAGGTTCTGCGGCACGTCAACGGTGACCCGCAGGTGATCGAGGGAGATCCCGGTCATGAGCGGCTGGCCTGGGTTGGCCATCTCCCCGACCTGGACATGGCGCTGGGTCACCAGGCCGGCATAAGGGGCGCGCACCTGGGTATAGGCCAGTTGTTCGTTAGCCTGTTCCAGGGCGGCGGTGGCGGCCTCGACCCGGGCCTGGGCATACTTGACGTCGGCGATGGCCTTGTCCATGGCGGACTCGGAGGCGGCCTGCTTGTTGAATAGCCCCTTGATGCGGTCGAATTCCTCGCGGGCATGGTTGAGGGTGGCGTTGGCCGAATCCAACTCCGCCGCCGCCTGGGCCACCCGGGCCCGATGTTCGGTGTCCTTGATCCGGGCAATGATGCTGCCCGCCGCAACGAAGTCATCGACGTCGAAGAGGACCTCCTTGACCTGTCCCTGGGTCTGGGCGGAGACCGTGGCCTGGTTGACGGCCTCGATGACGCCATCGAGCTGGTACTCCCGCGGGACCTCGCGGTAGGTCACCGTGGCGCTGGCCAGCTTGGCCGGGTCCAGGTCAGCCGCCGAGGCGGCGACCAGGGCGGAGAGGAAGGGTATCAAGGTGGCAAGGCTCATCGGGGGAGGACCTCGAATATAAAGCTAAGATTCTTCAATGCCTGAGGGGCGCGAGTCAGGCAGGCCAGCAAGCCAAACGGGAGCAGGCCTTGGGGTCCATGATGGACACCCATCGCAAAGCTTTTTCAATCCTGGGCCTTGGGCTCGGCCACGGCAATGCCTTCCGTCAATAGGGGACGGATGGCATGCAGAATATTGGTGAAGAGGTGCGGATGTTCGGCCTCCTCCCGCGCCAGGAGGGCCTTCATGTGCTCACGGCGGGTGGGGGCGGCGAAACAGGCGGGGCAGGAGTCCGCCACCACGGGCAGACCCGCGGCATGGGCGAAGTCCGCCATCTGCCGCTCCCGGCAGTAGGCCAGGGGGCGGATGACGCGCACGTCGCCGGCATCATTGAGGTAATGGGCCTTCATGGTCCGCAACTGGCCGCCGTGGAAGAGGGACAGCAGCAGGCTCTCCGCCAGGTCGTCCAGGTGCTGGGCCAGAGCCAGGACGCCATAGCCGTGCTCGCGGCACAGGCGGTACATGATGCCGCGCTTCATCCGGGAGCAGTAGGCGCAGAAGGAATCCCCGTCCATGTGTGCCATGGCCTGTTCCATGATCGGTTGCCGTTCGTAGTGCCAGGGTACCCCTAGGGTGTTGTAATAGGATTGGAGTGGTTCGGGGTCAAAGCCCGGTACCTCGGGATCCACCGTCAGTACCGCCAGATCGAACCGCACCGGGGCATAGCGTTGCAGATGCCGCAGAATGTGCAGCAGGGACAGGGAGTCCTTGCCACCGGACACCCCGAGCAGGAGCCGATCCCCGTCACGGATCATGTCGTAATCCCCAATCGCACGCCCTACATGGCGCAGAAGGGATTTGGGGGGCTTAAGGGGCATGGCGTTCATGGCGGCTAATAGATCACTCACTGAGGAGGGTTGCCGTGAAGGTCGAGGCAATGACTTGCATTTTTAGGGGCATGGCGCGACCCCTCATCCCAGTCAGCATGAAAGCCATCCGTAAAGTATTTCAGCAGCGGGATGTGGCGCACCCGTGATAAAGGTTAGGTCAATGTCCGCTCAAGCTGAGCCGGCCAGTCGGCGGTGGCGATGCCTTCCCCCAGGTCGGCCGCGACCAAGTGCTCGCGTACGGCCAGCAGTTTTTCCAGCAGGGCGGGTTCGAAGGTGGCATAGGCGGCGGCGTCCGGGACGCGCTTGACCACCACCCCCAGCAACTCGGTGATGGCGTTGCCGATGGAGTTCTGACTGATTGTGACCAACAATTTTCCTTCGTCGTTCCGATAGATAAGCTGCTTGAAGGCTGGCTGCCAGCGGATGGCGTTGGCGTAGGCCGGGTCCTTGATGCAACGCTCCCGCACCCGGCGGGCGGTGCCGAGAAACTCGTTGTCGAACAGCAGGACCCGTTCCACGGCGTCCGGGTAATGGAGGTCCGGCAACAGGGGGGCGTTGCGGCTGGAGACCTGGGAGAAAAAAGATCGGTAGAAATCCAGGAAGCCCTCCAGGATGGCGTCGTACTCCCTCCAGAAGCGGATGTCCTTCAACGCCGCGGCCCCACCCTGAATCTCCCAGCAGGGCAGGCCCTCCGGATAGCCGGTGAGGGCGAGTTGCGATTCCGCGCTATGGATGGTGCGTAGGATGCGCAAGTCCAGGGCCTCGGCGAAGAAACGGCGGTAGACATCGCGCATGTGGGCCTGGAACAGGCTGTGCTGACCGCCATCCGTCAGGTTGGGGTTGGCCGGGTTCGCCAGGGCCGCCTGCCGAAGCTGGTCCATGGGAAAGACGATGAAGTGGTTGTGCAGCATGCGAATGCTGGGCACCCCTGGGGAAGTCAGGGGCCAGGTGGCATCCAGACTGGCCTCACCCGCCAGGACCAGGGCTTCCGCCGGATCGGGATAGGCATCCAACATATAGTCGATCAGAATCTGGTTCATGCGGTTCCAGACCTGCTTGACCCCCGCTGGGACCTGGGTGCGGCGCACCGGCCGGCCCAGGGGATTGAGGATGGTTTGGGAGGTATTGTAAATGATGGAACAGTCGAACTCGCTGGAGTGACCCAGGGCCTTGCGGTAGAGCAGCAGGTTCTCCGGGTTGACCAGCAGGCCGTTGTTGTTGACCAGGTCGTTGAGGTTCTCCGTGCTGTTGAAGAACTCGTTAGGCTTCATGCCTTCCGGCACCTCCAGGGGAATGGGGCGGAAGGGTGTAACAATTTCGCGGGGGCCGATGGTCATGGCGGCTGCTCCTGAGCGGCTGCGGTTCCTTGGTGGATGAAGGGTCCAGGGTGGAGTTTCTGGCTGCTTGCAGTGAAGGACGATTCGATAAGTTAACCTCAGCGGCGGTCAGTTGGGATCCAAATAATACGGATCCACAAAGGCAGGCCAGGCTCTCTATCGTTGAATGGAGCTAAGCTAGATTTCCGAATCCGTGGGTGCAACCGGCAGTTCGGGTCTATAGTCGTCGCACCCCAATGTTCGGTTTTCCGGATCGGGCGGCCTCTGGCGGGGGAAGCCGTGAATACCTCCTTGTAGGCTTGACCCCGCCTCCCTGCGGTGGACACCCCGCCAGAGGCCGTCCAATCGTCCCAATCGAGGCCGAAAACTGAAATGCGGCATCTATAATAGTGCCTGGCCGGAAACTACTTTAATTATATTAAACAATATGTTATCCTAGCAATCGCGATTTAAGGTGATTTACGAGAACAACAATACCGTTATATGTTCACAGGACCTCAGACTAACTCGCTGATTGCCCGCTCATGATGACCTCTGATCCTGACCATCCCCCACCGCTCGATGCGAGTTTTCGCGACGATCTGCGTTTGGCGGCCTCTCAGATGACGGGCGCGAAACGGCGCGCCTTTCAAGCCGCGATGACGGTGAAGTATTGTAGTGGCAGTGCCCGTCAGGCGGAGACGATCTTTGGCTGGAGCCGCCAAGCGGTGACCTTGGGCCTGCATGAGCGACGTACCGGGATCATCTGCCTGAGTGCGCAGCCCGTCGTGGGTGGGGCGCCCTTATGGGAGGAGAAGCACCCCGAGGCGGCGGCGATCCTCTGGGAATTGGCCGAGGCCCATGCCCAGCAAGACCCCACGTTTCGCACCACGGTTGCCTTCACCCGCCTGACGGCGGCGGAAGCGCTCAAGCAACTGCGCGCGCGTGGGGTGGCGGAGGCCCCGGTCGTTTTCAAGGAAGATGTCGCAAAAATCAGGTTGCGTTTGGGGTGTTGTT